>Ga0116171_10004659_pt1 | contig 12283 bp, 21 predicted proteins | sample AD_JPNHW2_MetaG_FD_89798 | JGI IMG/M metagenome (GOLD analysis project Ga0116171, IMG submission 89798) | Active sludge microbial communities of municipal wastewater-treating anaerobic digesters from Japan - AD_JPNHW2_MetaG | ecosystem: Engineered > Bioreactor > Anaerobic > Digestate | place...
CTGCACAAATCGGTTCAAGTGGAAATTATGCACAAATCGGTTCAAGTGGCTATTATGCAAAAATCGGTTCAAGTGGCGATGATGCAAAAATAAGTTCAAGTGACGATGATGCACAAATCGGTTCAAGTGGCAATTATGCACAAATCGGTTCAACTGGCAATTATGCAAAAATCGGTTCAATTGGTGATTATTGCGTAATATGTTGTGCCGGTGAAAATTCTATCGCAAAGGCGAAAAAAGGCAGTTGGATAACATTGTCGGAGTGGCGGTACGATGAGAAAATCAATAGAAATATTCCTATATGTGTAAAGACTGAATATGTTGACGGAGAAATAATAAAGGAGGACACGTGGTATAAACTGGAAAACGGAAACTTTGTTTCTATAAAAATTTAAAAGACAGAGATATGAAAATTATTGGATTAAGAATTGAAAAGTACATTGATAAAAAAGTTTCAGGATATAACTGCGATTTTGAATACAATGATGCTGAATTTGAAAAACACATTATTTGTGGTGTTTTATCGGATAACAGAAAGGTTGAAATTGAACTATCACATTCAGAAGGTGAATGCGGTTCAGGGTACACAACTGCTTCGTGGGGACATATTAAAGTAACCGAAGTAAAAAGGTTTAATGGTTATACACATATACCAAAAGAACCTATTGAAATTGATGATTATTTACCAAATTTTGAAAACGATACTGATAATAAAGTATTTTCAATTTCAGAAGATGGTGGAGATTATTATTATCCTTCTGGTGGGTATAATGTAAATATGGAACTTTTCAAAGAAACCGTTAGAGCTAAAAATTTGCGACCTGTTTGGATTTTTAAAGGTAAATCAAACACTGGAAAATCGTTTTTAGCATCAAAGCTAAATGATTTGGAAGTTTACGAAACAGATAGCAATGAGAACTTACCACCTTCAATAACCGCTTCAATTGTTGTATTAGGAAACAAGTACAATCATTCAATTGAAGATATTAAAACCAAATTATTTGGAGAAGTTGAAGTTCAAATAGTAGAATTTCAATAATTAAAATGCAACCTTACTACGAATCACTTTTTTAAGGTTGCAGCTAACACCAAAATAAACACAGGTAGGGATAACAACAAACTATCAAGCTATGGCAAACGATAATAAAATAAACCTTTGGATAGCACAGAACGTTAAAATATTAAATCATAAAAAATGAAAAAATAGTAAATAATTTCAAAAAATAGTATATTTTTGTAAAATAAAATTAAAGAAAGAAAGTATATGGAAAATCAAGTAGAAAAAAAACAGGAAAGTCAGTTGGCAAGATTAACCAACGAATTAAATTCGGCAAGTTGGAAAAGTTACATTGAAAAGAATGTAACAAAAGACACGAAAGGGTTTACAAATGCTCTTTTAACATTAGCAAACCAAAACGAAATGTTGGCGAATTGCAGTACAAAAAGCATTGTGTTTTCGGCAATGAAAGCGGTTGTGTTAAACCTGCCGTTGGATAGCAATTTGGGGTTTGCATACGTATTACCTTACAAGAAAAAGGACGGAACGGCTGACGCACAATTTCAGTTGGGTTACAAAGGTTTTGTGCAACTTGCGATTAGGAGCGGTCAATTTAAGACAATTAACAGCGTTGAGGTCTGCGATGGCGAGGTTAAATGCGTGAACAAATTTACAGGCGAGTATGAATTTTGCGAGAAAAAAAGCGATAAGGTTGTTGGGTACATTGCGTATTTCAAGTTGCTTAACGGCTTTGAAAAGTATTTGTATATGTCCGTTGAGGAAATGCAGAAACACGCAAAAGCCTACTCTCAAATGGCAAAATACGGCAAAGGTCTATGGGCAAACGAGGACACATTTGGCTCAATGGCGAAAAAGACTTGTTTAAAACTATTGTTGTCAAAATACGCACCTTTGTCTATCGAAATGCAAACAGCGATAGAGTTCGACCAAAAAGTTTTTGATACCAACGACGAAAACGGCAGATATGCCGACAATCCACAAAATCAGTCTTTGCTTGAAAACGATGATGATGAGACGGAGGATGCCGTTATTGTTCATGAAAAACCGAAAAACGAAAAGAAACAAGCACCTTCGGAAGAAGAAATCAATAGAAATAAGGCACTTGAATATGTACGCAATTCAATCTCAATAGATAGTTTGGACGAAATTGTTAAAACAAACATAACATTGCTCCAAACTGACAATGAATTTATCGAATCGGTAAATAAAAGACGTGCAGAGTTGGAAAAACATAGTGGTAATAAAGAAAATAATTTGAATTTGTAAAATCAATCGGACGGAGTGCTTCTCCGTCCTATTTTTTGTGAACGTGCAGAAATAAAAAAAACGAAAGTTAAAATTTAATTATTATGAAAGCAAAAAAAATACACGGGACAAACATCAATGCAAACGATTTTGAATCCCAATCTCAGGCAAAACAGATTAAAAAGTATTTGTTAGATGGTGGAAAATTAACGTTTCTTGATGCATTAAAAATGTTTGATTGTGCAAGGTTACAGGCGAGAATTTGCGATTTAAGAAAAGAAGGATTGCAGATTAAAACCGATATGATTTTACTGCCAAACGGCAAACGTGTTGGACAATATTATATACGGTAATGGATACCGAATTTAAAAGAGCGTTGCAACAAATTGACTTATGCCGAAAAGCGGAAAATGATACTGAGATGCTTTTAAAGAAAATAGATGACTCAAACGAATGTGGTCTATACATAGACGATATTATGTTGAAAGTCGGCAAACGTACAATGCTTATTTTGTTGCAAGAACGGATGAAGCTACTTAAAATGTATCAAAACGAATTAAATAATTTTATTAAACAAAAGTAAATGGAACTAAAAGAAAAAATCACGGCAATTTTGGAGCAGACACTTGATGAAGTGCTTGCAAAAAACGACAAAAAAGAGGGTGCGAACAACAGCGTTTTCATTTTTGGAAAGGCGAAAAAAGATGGATATGTGCAGTTTCTGCAATGTGCGGTCGTTCAAAAACAGCAGGACGGACGGCAATTTGTACATTCAATACCGACAACGCCAAACGAAAAACTGCTTACCGAAAATGCTGACATAGATGCAATTATCGGTAAAAACCTAAACATTTTTGAACGAAATGCGTTGAAATTGGTAAACTTGCAGGACGAGTTCAATAAGCGATTGTACGACTATTCTAAAAATTGGGCGAAAGAGCATAATATGAATGAGAGTGATGTTTGTTTCGTGCTGAAAAAATGCAAGCACGGGTACGATGTTTTACCTTTCCTTGAAAAGGAAAGAAAGTATCTTGAAGGTAGCAAGTTATCGGATTTGGTTAAGTTTTAGATAATGACAAAAGAATTTGATAATCTTAAAGAAATTATCAAAGAGAAAGATGCAGACATTCAGCGGTTGAATGGAATTTGTATTGAGTTTGCAGAATAAAATTTCAATTCAAAAGTATGGTAACAAAAAAGATTTTTGCAAAAAAGATAAAACTTTGTAAAAAAAATATATATTTACAAAAATATTAGGTTGTTTCAAACTTATTCCGCAAAGTTTGGTCTATTATAAAGGCATGATTTTAGAGCGGATTTTTAATTTTTTGAAAAAATTTTAAGAAATATGACAGATAAAGAGAAAGATAGAATGTCATTGCAGGATAGCCAAGCAAGGCACAATATGCTTGTGCTGCAAATGAACGCTGTTGTGGAAAAACTGAAAGAAAGATTGTCGCTTTTGGAAAAAGAATGTGCACAACTTGAAAAAGCGGACAGGATAGAGTGTGAAATAAAAATAATTGCCGTGCGGAATGAAATAAGGTCGAAAGAAAACTATATAGCGAATTTCAAAAAACGCATAGCAACCCAAAAAGATGTAACATTATGAATTTGAAGAATTTTCTTCTTGTCAACGAGATAACGATTGATGACATTATAGAGGCATCTTCGTTTGTTGAAAAGGAAACTGGCGAATATGTTTTGTCAAGACCTACGATAGACAACATATACAAGGGAAAGGGCAGGAAGCCGTGCAGTTCCACGATTGTAAGACTTATACGTGCCGTAAAGCACATTTTCAAGCAACGTGGTTACAATGCACAGCAGATAATTAACGCGATGGGAAATATTGAATATTAAACCGATATGAATGAAAAGATAAAGAAGATTGAACGCCTTACAAGACGTTACTTCAACCTGCAAAGAGGTTACGACTTTTCAAGCGAAAACAAATTCCGTTCTATGAACGCAAATGTTTACCTACAAAAGGCGTTGATACTCGTAGGTGTGAAACCAGCAGAGGTGGCGAGAATGTACGGATATTCACGGCAGAATATCAATTCCCACATAAACAAGGTTGTTATTGACGAAGCGACCTTTATTGAATACTTGGATTATATCAACTCAAATATATAGACTATGGCAAAGAGAAAGAAAAGCGAGATAAAAAAGGAAAATACCGAAAAGGTTGAAAACATAGAGAATGTTGCAACGGAAACCACCAAAGAGGAAAAACCATTTGAAACAACGGAAACGGCAGACAATACGGAAAATATAGACCCGTTATTGTCAGCACCGATTGTTGAAAGGGAATATTCAGGCAAGAACGCATTTGATATTCACGGGGAAACCCCTATTTCAGTAGAAGAGCCACAAAATGGCAAAATTATTGTTGATGCGGACGGAAGCGGATATGAAGAGAACGAGGAAATTCAAACGTCCGATGACGAGGAGCAGGAATACGGTGAAACACAAAAGCAAAAACAGGAAAGACAGCAACAATACACTGAACCGCAAGCCGATGATGACGGATTAGACCCGAAAACAAAACGCCAAATGGCAAGTAATATCGCCGATACAATCGTGGACGGATATAAAATGCTTTTGGAAGGCGGTAAAAACATTGCAAAGCGTCCGAAAGAATGGTATCAAATGAAAGCCATACAAGGCAAGTTCGATATGCGTGTGTTTGATTTTAAAGTAGATGTAGGCGGTGGTGAAATGGTAAGATACGGCAATTTCGTGAACAACTACAATGAAATAGTTGATGGCGTAATTGAGCTTGACAAGGAAAAGGAGAAACGTATGCGCATACTTTCCAAACGTGTTTGCGAAAAGCACGGAGTAGGTATGTCAGACGAATGGACATTAGGATTACTTGTGGGTGGTGATTTATTTCAAAAGGTCGGATTGTTGTTACAACAGCATAAAATGCTGAACAACGTTGAAAACTACGTTACCAAAATGTATCAACAACAACTCAACATGCAACGTGCCGAAAGCGACAGAATGAACGTTGTCCGCAATGAATATAAGAAACCAACGGAAACCACCAAAGAGGAAAAACCAACCGAAAAGGAATCGACAACAACAAACGTAATGGAAACAAAGGAAAAAGGAGAATAGATTATGTCAATAAGAATAACAACGGCACAGATAGTTGAATCTCTTGAAAGTAACGAAAAAAAACAACAGTCGAAAACACCAAGCGGAGTTAAGGAAAGGGAAGCGATGTTCTACATTGCAGTCGGTCAAAAAGGAATAGGCAAGACATATACAACTCTTAATTTGATTGACAACTATGTGAAAGGCAATCCGAAGGTAGGAATGAAAGGCAGAAAGGTGCTTATCTTTGACGTGAACAACGAGTACACGCAGTACAAGGAAATTGCCAGCGATGCGAACACGATAGCACGTTTTTCCGTGCAGAAGGTCGTGGAAGCACGTAGAATTTCGTGTATGAAGGGTGGCAAGGTAAAAGGTATGGAAGAGTTCAAAAAAGACCTTAACTGCATACTTGCAAACTTTCGTGGCGGTTTGTTGGTTTTGGAAGATTTGGCATTGATTGTAGGCGATGCACAAAGTGTTGATTTCATCGGTTCGCTATCCACGAATAGACACCGAGATATGGATATTATCACGCACTTTCAGTCAATAGCGAAATTTACTAATCCGAAAATGTATGCCTTAAAGAACATTTTAAGACTGCACAAGACCGCTGATAGTTGCGAAAGACCAAGACCGAAGGCGAACTTGCAGGACGATTACGACATAGTGCGTATCGGGGAAATTATCGTGAACAATAGATTTGAAAAGGGTGTACGGGAAATGGAAAGATTGCGTAGCGAAGGCAAGCAAGGTGGCGATGAGTACAAGAAATACGATAACGAGTACAAGCGATTCCATTTGACGATAAACTTTGATACCCACAAGATAACGGGTGCGTTTTCAAGGCAGGAATTTGAAGATGCTTGCGAACAATTCCTACAAAGCGAGAAAGCAAGGGATATTGAAAAACTTTCAAAGCAGAAGGATAGACACGGAAACCTAATGTACGAAAGTTACGAAAGGGCATTTAACAAGTTTTTTGAAGAAATTGATTTGTATTATGGTAATAAAAAATAAATAAGGCACGTTTCACAACGCACCTTATTCGCAATTATCAGAATGGATAAAATAAAATTACGATACAAATATATAAAACTTTTTGTAAAATTCTAAAAAAGTTATAAAAAAATACATATCTTTGTTAAGATAAATTAAGGCAATGAAAAAAGTTTTAATAGTTACACCTACTTCCGCATACAAGGATTATTGCCTTGTTGATTGGGCAAAGTCAATCGCAAGTCTTACATACCCTGCCGATTTACTTCTTCTTGACAATACGGATGATGACGGGGTGCATTGCAAAATGCTAGGCAAGAGAAAATACGGAAAAAGAGATGTGAACATTATGTATGTTCCGCCAATACCAAAAGACAGGGACTTAAGGCATACAATGTGCCGTTGCAACAACTTGGGTTTGGATTTTGCATTGAACAATGGCTACGACTATATAATGAGCATTGAAAGTGATGTTTTCGCTCCGAAAAATTATGCAATAGAAAGACTGGTTTCTCACAAAAAAGAGGTTGTTGGATTCAACTATTTCATAAACAAGTGGCATTTTTCAAGTTCAATCATAGAGAACAGGTTTCTGTTCGATAACGGAACTGCTATTGACTATATAAATCAAAACCCACTGGACGGATTCTTTCAGATTGATGGCACGTTGAGAAAAGTTCCAAACTTGGGACTTGGTTTTGTGCTTATTGATATGAAAGTTTTTGACAAAGTGCCTTGTTTCCGTGTTGGTGGCGTTGAGTTTGAAACGCAGGAAGAAGATGATAAGATACACGCTGATACGTTCTTTTACAAGGATTTGGCGATGAACGGCATCGAAACTTGGTGCGACACATTATACACTTGTGAGCATAGAAACATAAAATGGCTAGAAGTGTGGAAAAATGAAAAGAAAAAGTAATAATCAAATAAAAATTCAAGTAATATGAAAACAAAAGTCGTTGTATGTTCGAAAGTTCCTTTGGAAGAAAAAGAAGAAATCGAAAGAAGAGCAGAAGAAAACGGAATGAATTTGTCAAAGTATGTAACGGAAGGTCTTTGGCTTGAAGAATTGTATTTGGAAAGACCTTTTATGTTGCTATTAACGGCATTAAGAAGAATTTTTATAGGTTTTTAGTTATGGGAAAGACCTTCAAGAAATTCAAGAAGGAAAAGCGGTATTCCAGAAAAGATGAATTGGAAAAAAGAAACGAAAGAAGCGAAAACAAGTACAAGAACCATAAAATGAGATACGAGGAATGATTACGGCAGTTGTGATATACGTGGTTGGCTTTGCGGTCGCATATCTTTTGTTTTGGCACAAATTCTTGCTAATTTCTGCAAAAGTTGCAAGAAAAGTTAATTTTTTGACGATTTGCCAACTTGCATTGCTATTCGGTGCTTTGTCGTGGTTTGCCGTTATAATGTTTCTCATTGATGAGATTATTGATTTTATTACAAATATTAAAAAATAGTATTATGGCAAAAAGGACTAAAAAGGAGTTGGCGAAAAAGCCGACAGAAAATGTGGTAAAAGAAAAACGTGCAAATGCAAAGCAAGTTGTTGAAAATGAAACAAATGAGCAACAACTTCAAAGCAAGAAAAAAAGCAATAACTTGGTTTCGTGCCTTATGCTTACATATGAAAGAGCGTATCAGAAACCTCTTCCGTCCGCAATCTTGTTTGAAAATGCCGTTAAAAATTTCACGGAACAAACCTACGAAAACAAGGAATTGATTATCGTAAATAGCGGTAGCAGAACATATTATGAACAATGTTGTGAAATTTTGGAAAAATTCAAGGATTTTAATATACTGCATTTCTTCGTTACAATGGAAGAATATCATACCATTGCCGATTTGAGAAACAAGGCGGTAGAGGAAGCATCGGGCGATTTCATTATGACTTGGGACGATGACGATAAGCGAAGCAACACGTTGATAGAGAACGAAATGAAAGCACTTGTTGAAAATAATGCCGATATGGTAATGATTCAGCAAATTGAGGTGCAGATGCAGTTGGGCAGAGTGCCGTTCCCTACGAATTATTATATAGGTTTTGAACCTTCTATGCTTGCTAAAAAGACCGACAAGGTTAAGTATTTCGGGGAACATTCCGACACGAAATACGTTGAGGATTTGAAGGCAATTGGTTACAAGGAATTTGTAATAACTAACAACAAAAATTCGGACTACACATATTGTTATTGGGGTACAAACATAACAAGCAAGGATAGATTTGCGTCAATGGTGCTGATTTCACAAAAAAGAGGTGGAAAATAATGGTTATAGAAAACGAGATGCTAAATGCCATTAAATTCTTTTCACTCGAAAAGGAGAATGGACTTGTTTCTGAATTGGCAAACGGTGGACGATGGTCGATGGACTACACCGCATTGCGCCATCTGCAATATATAATGCAAAGTGCTTATAGCAACAAAATTAACAACATACTCGAATTTGGTAGCGGAGTTTCAACGATTTTGCTTAAACGATACGTTGGATATAACGGCAAACTAATGACAACGTATGAACACGATGCGGAGTTTGCAAAATATATGGGCATACAATCGGAAGGGGAATTTCAACTCAAAATAAGTCCTTTACAGGAATATGTGTATAATGGGTGTAAAACCTTGACTTTCAAAGACAACTGCAAAGAATTGAAAGATTCTTCCTGCAAGTTTGAACTGATTGTAATAGACGCACCTTTCGGGCAACCAAACTATTCACGTCCTCAGATATTGTTTTTATTACCACAAGTCATTGATAAAGATAATTTTATATTATTTTTTGACGATACGGAAAGAGAGGGCGAAAAGCAGACGATGGGCGAGGTTTGCCGTATATTGGTAAGCAACGGAATACGCTATAAGATAGAGAGCTACAAGGGAGAAAAGGAGCATACGATAATCTGCGACACTAACAAGGAATATTTATTGAGCAGTATATGAATAAAGACAAAGAAGAAAAAGGATTGGTTGGGTGCGTTTGCCTTACATACAAGAATATAGATATGTTCCGAAATGCGGTCAAATGCTTTTCAGAGCAGACTTACAATGACAAAATTTTGATTGTCATTGATAATTCTTCACCCTTGTACAGACATTATAAAATGCAGATACTCAACATTTTAGAGGAATTAAAAATAAAACATTACCATTACCATAGGGTTGAACCGAACAAAACGCTCGGAGAATACAGACAGGTAGGGTTGGAAGATTGTCTAATGTTTGACTGCCAATATATGGCAACGTGGGACGATGACGATTTGAGCGGCAAGGACAGACTGAAAAACCAAATATCCGAACTTAAAGACGGAAAAACAATGTGTTTTTTGCGTAATTTCGTCATAAGATACGCCTTCAAAGGTACGTATGATTTTCTATGCCGTATGGAAAACGGACTTGCCTGTACAATGGTATGCGAGATTGCGACCAACTGCAAACGTGTTCGTTTCTCGTATAAAAGAATAGGCGAGGATGTTGATTTTTATAACGAATGGAAAAAAGAATACGGAGAAGACAGCGTAGCATATGTTGGCAATAATCCGTCTGACTACATATATATAGGACACGGGACGAACATTACTGGATACAAACACTTTACTAGATTAATAGAAATATTCAAAATAGACTGATTATGAGAAACTTTATCAAAGATAAATGTTCCTGCCTTATGCTTACCTATATAAGTTATGAGCGAATGGAGAACGCCTTGTGTTGCTTTCTAAAACAGACATACCCAAAAAAAGAACTTATCATTGTGGCAAACGGTTCAGAAACATATACTGAACAGATAAGGGAGATAGTTTCAAGTCATAATGCGGATGACTGCGTGAAAATATACGACATACGCAACAACTTCGGTACTATTGCCGACATGAGAAACCTTGCCGTTTGGTTTTGCAACGGGGAATTTATATGCATTTGGGACGATGACGACACCTACGGTGACAGAAGAATAGAAATGCAAGTCGAAAGTCTTAACAAGAATCGGGATAAATTCTATTCGATATTCGGCAACTGCACGTACCATTTGGACGGATACAGTGAAAAGGTATTGACGAATATGTGTCCAAAAGGTTCGATACTCTTTAGAAACAAGCAGAAGAACGATGAAGTTTTCATGGGCGAAGATGACGAATACCAAAAATTTCAAAAAAAAGACGGCATAGTATTGAAAAACAATCCAAAAGATTATATCTTTGTCAAACATAAACTCAATGTTCGGAGCGATTCATATTTTCATGAACTTGTGAGAAATAACGAAAGTATTGTTGATAAATTTAAGAAAAAAAACAGTTATGAAGAAAATTGAAACATTAGTTGCCGACTTGCAAAAAAGATGTGTGAACGACGAAGTGCTGAACAAACTTCTAACACAAAGGGAGAATTTGCAGAAGAGATACGCACAATTCAATAAAATCAATGACGAGAAACAAAAGCAAAGTGCTACGATGTTAAAGGCATCGCTTGACAATATAGAGGTAAAAATCCGTGCAAAAATAAAAGAACTACTTGAAGCAAACCGCACGGAAGAAGAAAAGACGGCAATAGCCAACAAAATGGCGAAAATGAAAGAGGCGAAACTCAAAAAGCGTGGTTTGCCGTCCGAAAACGACCAAAACGATGATTATTTTCACAAAGAAAAATGGAATTTTGGGATATAATAAATAAAATCGTAATTTAGTCAATAACAGCACTTTGATAGCCGTGTAATGTAAAAACTGCACGGCTATTTTTTTTTACAAAATCCGATTTTTGAGAATATGTCAGTATCTTTGACTTTGTAATTTTAAGTTAAACCAAAAAAAACTAGAGATATGAGTGAAAATGTTAAAAAATTCGGATTATCTGTATTGGCTTGTGCCATTGCAGTAGGTGCAGTTTTACCAATGTATGAGAAATGGGTAAAACCATTATTCAAGAAGGAAGAAAAAGTAGAAACTCCTGCTGAATAATAAAGTAAGGCAAATCAAAGTAGTTCTAATTCTAAATAAGTAAAAGTATGAAAAATTTTTTTGAAGCAAAGTCGTTAGAGGCAAACCAAAGATTCCTCAACGCAAACGGCGACCAATTCTATGCAAATGGTGGCAAACAATTCTATGCTAACGGCAACGCAAGCAGAGTATTGTCACAACCAATCATCATTATAGCCGAAAACACATCTACTGCCGATTCTTCTACGGTTGAGTTGTTCAATGTAGAGGACGTTTTGGCTGGTGCGGCAACATACGGCGTATCTGGTGGTGGTTCAGTATTAAAATCTTCTGGCGTTCCTAACGTATCTCTCCAAAAGATTTACGCAGGTATGGTTGCAGGTAATGTTTATCAATTCAACAAACTTCGTATCGAATGTTTGGAAGCATTGACTGACACAATCAAAGAAAGTTCTTGTGGTGCTTCGATTTACTACCAAATCAAAACGGCACAAGGTGATGTTGTTGCTCATCCAATCTATCCTTTGATTTCCGTTGTACAACAGGTAAAAGGTGTTCGCGACATTGAATTAGGAAATATGTTGTTCAATGTTGATACATCGTTCACAATTGCATCAATCCCTGCAAATTGCAAAATGAAGTATATGTTCTATGCAAGTGAACAAAGCTCTGCAAGCGGTAGTTTGCTTCGTGGCGATGCTGGAAAACAAATGGACACTCCAACATTGAACACTATTGATATGTAATAATTATCAGTATGTTTGAATTACAAAAAGGGGCAGGCAGTTATTTTGCCCGTCCCTTTTTTATTTTTGAAAGTAAAAAAGACACGGCTAAGAAAATTGACAAAAAAATTAGTTATAGTGTTTTAATATTATAAACTATGGACGGGAAAGTATATTTACAGAATTTTGTACGGCACACGTTGAGAAACAGCGGACAATCGCTTGCTCTCGCACAAAGAATTACAG
>Ga0116171_10004662_pt1 | contig 12279 bp, 9 predicted proteins | sample AD_JPNHW2_MetaG_FD_89798 | JGI IMG/M metagenome (GOLD analysis project Ga0116171, IMG submission 89798) | Active sludge microbial communities of municipal wastewater-treating anaerobic digesters from Japan - AD_JPNHW2_MetaG | ecosystem: Engineered > Bioreactor > Anaerobic > Digestate | place...
CATGGGCGTGTCGTATGGCGCATGGCAGACGGCTATGTATGCGAAAAGATTACCTGGAAGGCTGAGTAAAATAGTTCTGGTTGCCCCGATAGCTGTTATTGCTCCCGTAAGTTCCGGATTTCTTATGCGCATGCTGCTTGCGATGATACCGCTTGAATTCTTTTTTAAACGCTTCATGCGCTGGTTATGGGAGGATTATATAGTCAAAGATAAAAATACCGCAGAGAAAATAATGGATCTTTACCTGTTCAATGAAAAATGTTTTACACCAAGACGTCCACCTAATCCGACACTGTTCACGGATGATGAATTGAAGAGCATCGAAGTCCCGACCCTTTACATGGTTGGAGATAACGAGAAAAACTGTTCTGTTAAAAAGGCTTTGGAGCGTATAAATAAAGTCGCTCCCCGGATAAAAACAGAATTAATACCGGGAGCAGGGCATGACCTGCTTTTCGTTCAACCGGATTTAATACATGAAAAAGTTCTGAAATTTTTAAAATAATAATGCAGGAGTGCTTATATGAAAAATTGCAATTATGATTCATACTGCGGAATCTACTGCGGCGCCTGCGACATAATGATGGCAGGCCGAACAGGCGGAAAGTACAGGCTTGCATCGTTCTGGAATGGTAAAAACATCAGGAGATATCAGAAGACTATAGGTATTGAGTATGATTCAAAGCAGCCCGTTACGTTTAAATGTGACGGATGTAAAAGCGGTACACTGTTCGCGAACTGTGCATCCTGCCAGATTCGCAAGTGTGCTATTGACAGGAAGGTTGACTACTGCCTGGACTGTATACTATACCCGTGTACTCTCATTGACGGGTTTAACAAGGTCGGATCACTATTGCCGCATATTAGAAACAACCAGGATAACATGGAGAGGATTAAAGAGTCCGGGATAAAAAAGTGGCTTTCTGAACAGGAAGAGAGATGGAGATGCCCTGACTGTAAAACCGAATTTTCATGGTACACAAATAAATGTAAAAAATGCGGTAAAAACCTGACGGAGAGTTCGTATAAATTTTCTTTTCTACAGGCACTGATTTTAAAACTTGGAATTTTTATCGCATCCCGCAAGGCAGAACAGCGACAGATAAGGAATAAAGGGTTATCATGAAACGATCATATGAAATTCATGGATATTGTGATCCGGGGTTTATTGCAGTAAAAGACGCTTTCATAAAAAATTTTGAGGATCAGCTTGAAACGGGGGCGTCTTTTGCTGCAACCGTCAATGGCAAATATGTAGTCGATCTATGGGGTGGTTTCTCCGATGCAGCAGAAACAATAGCCTGGGAGAAAGATACCATTACCTGTGTTTATTCAACTACAAAGGTCATGACTGCTCTGTGTGCACTGATACTTGTTGATCGGGGATTACTGGACATCAACAGGCCCGTTGCTGATTACTGGCCCGAATTCGCAAAGTCAGGTAAAGATAAAATTAAAGTGCGCTGGCTCCTCAGTCATAGTTCAGGGCTCTCAGGTTTTGATAAACCCCTTTCGCTGGAAACAATGTATGACTGGGGAAAATCGATAAACATGCTGGAAAATCAAGCTCCGTGGTGGGAACCCGGAACAGCAAGTGGTTACCATATGTTTACATTCGGATACCTTGTAGGTGAATTGATCCGCCGTGTTTCAGGTAAAAGTCCGGGGATATTCTTCCGCGATGAAGTGGCCATTCCGTTGAATGCGGATTTTCATATAGGCCTTGCAAAGGAGAATGATGTGCGTGTGGCCGAATTAATTCCCCCGGCTCCGGTGACACCCCCTCCACTTGATCCGGATTCAATTATGATGAAAACATTTTTTAATTCACCGTTACCTATGGGTTATTCGTGCAGAGAATGGAGGGGCGCGGAGATCCCTTCAACAAACGGACATGGTAACGCCCGTTCGGCTGCAAGGGTTGGTTCACTTCTTGCCTGCAGCGGTGAGCTTGATGGCCTGCGTTTACTTTCCAAATCAACGGTCGACCTTGCTCTGGAGGAACAGTTTAACGGCATCGACCTTGTTATGGGTATTCCCATGCGGTGGGGCCTCGGTTTCGGGCTTGCCGGTGAATTGCTTAATTATTCGGGTTCCCGTTCGTTCTACTGGAGCGGCCTTGGCGGCTCCTGGCTTGAGATGGACCCTGACAACAGGATGTGTTTTTCTTATGTTATGAATAAACTGGTGCTTGATCCCGAAGGAGACCAGCGTATTCTCTCTTTAAGAGACGCCCTTTTTAAGGTAATGAAACACCTGTAAAATTAACAATTGCGTGGAGGCAACAACTACCGGGGGTAATATATTCGGATTACGGTCATGGGGACTTATCATCCGAAGCCCGCGGAGCATATTTATCAGTTTTCTCCGGCAGAAATAATGGCTGTGAGAAAGAAATATGAAAATAAATAAAAATGTGAGGATAACATGAACAGTGGTATTGAATCAGTTTCTGAAAATAGAATCATCCCCATGGACAGATTGAGGCTTTTTCTTGTCGTGGCGGTTGTATTTATGCATGCTGCGGTTGCCTATACCAATATTCCGGTACTCACTGTGCTGGACCCGCAGAAAAATGCTGCGCTGGATATATTTCTGCTTCTAATGGACGGGATTCTGATGCCGCTCCTCTATTTCATAGCCGGCTATTTCGCTTACATATCGATGAAAAAAAGAAGCAGACGTGAGTTCATTGTGTCAAAGTTCCGCAGGGTAGGCCTCCCATTTGTCGCTATCGGAATCTTCCTTGCCCCGTACATTACCTATGCGGGTGTAAGAAACTACTTTCCTGATCCCATCGGCTTTTTCAATTTTTGGATTTTTCAGATGAAGACAGCGGTGCAGCCTGAGTTTGTGCTTATCTCTGACATGGAAACCGCAACAAAGCACTGGATGGATTATTCTCCATGGCATCTCTGGTTTGTCATTCTGCTCCTGATTTTCTATCTGCTCTATGCCGGCTGGGATATCTTACGGGAAAGGATAACTGGCCGGAATGCGATGAACAAAAGCGTGAATCGCACCGGTGTTTTAACGTCTCTCGCTGTTGCCTCAGCCGTGATGATTCTGCTCTATACGGCGGTTGCTTTATTTGTCCCTGAATGGGTATGGACACAGACAAGCATTATTCATTTACAGCCCTCAAGAATCCCCATTTACACAGGAATATTCATTCTTGGTATTTACGCTGGTTCGGGAAACTGGTTCATTGATAAAGAAATTCCGGGGACGATATGGATATGGGGAACCGCTTCTGTCATTTTTTCTATTGCGATAATCCCATGCATGTCGCTGGTGCTCAAGTCATGGGGTCAAATCATGCCCTGGCAGTTTTCATTGCTACACGGATTTATCAGAACGGGAATGGCTCTAACCATGTTGGTATTCCTTATAAAGCTGTTCAACAGCCGTTCAGCTCAAAAATCAATCCTGGACAGGATGAGCGGAGTCTCCTACGAGATTTACATTCTTCACCTTCCTCTTGTAGTCGCTGTCGGGGAGCTTTTTACCATGGTGACCATGCCGGCTCTTCTCAAGTTTTTTCTCGCCGGGATTATCATCACATGTATATGCTGGGCCCTCGGGCGTTTCCTGGTTAAACCATACCCGAAAATTGCCGTACTGATTATCATATCTGTATTCCTGATTCTGTGCCTGTCATTCAGATAGTAAGATCAGGAAGATAATGATGGAATATACAACTGATGAATAATACAATGAGCGGCCAGTCACAAGGAAAGAGCGAAAGTGAATATTATCTGTTCCAGCGGAAGGGATGATGAGTTTTATGAATTTCTCGTAACGCTGATAGACTATCGCTGTTGCCCAATTAGATGATTTTGATCTGCCTTCCGGCGGTGCGGGGACTGAAGGGTTAGTGCTGATGTTATTTCTTTCCGATAATTGCATCGGCACATCTTATTCCGTCGACAGCGGAGCTTACGATTCCGCCGGCATAACCCGCTCCCTCACCGGCCGGATAAAGCCCTTTTACTGACGTGGACTGAAGGGTATCATCCCTTGTAATTCTTACCGGGGACGAAGTTCGTGTTTCAGCGCCGATAAATACTCCATGTTCCGATATGAAACCGTGCATCTTATTGTCAAAAAACCGGAGAGCTGTTCGGATTTCTGTTGTTATCCACGCAGGTAAAAAATCTTCAAGCTGTGCCGGGGTTACACCGTTGCGGTATGAAACGGTTTCAAGTTTCTTATCGGTTTTTTTATTTATGAACGATTTTATTGTCTGTGCAGGTGCTTTAAAACCTCCCCCTCCGGCCGTAAAAGCCTTCTTTTCTATTTCGCGCTGGAATTCTATTCCCGAGAGGGGATCGCTCTCTGTATCCTCTGTTTTTACTGTCACCACTATCGCGGAATTAGAATATTTAAAATTCCTTCCGGACATGCTCATCCCGTTGACGCAGAGCTCACCGTTTTCAGAGGAGGAGTTTATTACTGAACCCCCGGGGCACATGCAGAAGGAGTATATACCGCGGCCGTTTGTTTTATTGTTGTATGCAAGGGAGTACTCAGCAGCCGGGAGCTCTTTGATATAAGGACTTTTCCCGTACTGTATTTTATTTATTTCTTCAACTGGATGCTCAACCCTGACACCCGCAGCGAATCCTTTCTTTTCAACAGAGATCCCTTTCTGTTTTAAAAGGGAATAAATGTCGCGCGCTGAATGGCCTGTCGCGAGAATTACGGTGCCGGATAAATATTCATTACCAGCTGATGTCGCAACTCCTGTTACCCTTCCGGCGGAAATGTAAATATCTGTTATCCTTTCGCCGAATTTTATTTCCGAACCTGAACCAATTATCGATCTGCGGATATTTTTTACTATGTTCTGTAAATGGTCGGTCCCGATGTGGGGCTTTGATTCGTACGCTGAGGATGGAGGCGCCCCGTTTTCGATAAGTTTTTTGTAAAACCAGAGTATTTCCGGCCTGTTTATTCTTGTGGTAAGTTTGCCGTCGGAATAGGTTCCGGCTCCCCCCTCACCGAAAAGGGAGTTGCTGTCCGGGTCAAGTAAACCTTTTTCTTCAAGGTTTTGTATGTCCTTCATCCTGTCTTCAACTCTTTTTCCGCGCTCAAGAATGATCACTTTTGCGCCGGACTCTATAAGCCGCAGCGCTGCGAACAGCCCGGCCGGCCCGGCACCGATAACTAAAATTGTTTCACTGAAATGCCGTTTTACTGTTTCGGGAAGGACCGGCGGCGTATATTCATCGATATCATCAAGTTCAAGAAGACGCGCGGCGGAATCTTTGTCTACTTCGATAAGTACCCTGATGTTGTAGTGGATATCATTCCTGTTTCTCGCGTCGAGAGATCTCTTCAGTATTTTACATGAAGTTACTGAGAGACTGTATTTTGAATTAATTACCGGGAGTATGGTATCGACGGTCTGGGAAGGAGTGAGCTTAATATTGCTTATCTGAAGATGCATTTTCAGGCGAGCGCGTCGAAAAATGAGCCCGGCTGCATAAAGGATTTCCGGATGTCGGTTTTCCCGTATGAATTATATTCAATTTCAATTTTTGACATCAGGCTTTGTAATTTTTCTTTTTCAGCAGGTACAGGTTTGAAATACGCGGGTTCTTCTTCCCGTGGTTTCAGAATGTTTACTTTTTCAACTCTGCCTTCGTGATATTTCGGCCAGATATAGTTTTTCCCGGAAACCTGCGAGGTGTTCCCTGCTCCGCGTAAATCTATCAGTGATATTCCAGTAGATATATTCATAGCGTAGTTATCGGTAGGCTGAGGGTGGATCTTTAACCGTATTTGAAATTTTTGTTATTAATTATTTCTTGACTATAATAATCTTAAAAAAAATAGTACGGGCTGTAGAATTCTTAATTCAGCTGGGAGGAACTATGGGATTATCTGTAACATATAAAATTCTGAAAGAACATTTAGTTGAAGGGGTTCTCTCCCCGGGGGAGGATATCGGGATAAGAATAGACCAGACCCTTACGCAGGATGCTACCGGTACTATGGCATACCTGCAGTTTGAAGCAATGAATATCCCGGCAGTTAAAACAGAGATATCGGTATCTTACGTAGACCACAATACTCTCCAGATGGGTTATGAAAACGCGGATGACCATAAATACCTTCAGACAATGAATTCGAATTACGGAATATACTATTCAAAGGCGGGTAACGGGATCTGTCACCAGGTGCATCTTGAACGGTTCGGTAAACCGGGTGCGACTCTTCTCGGCTCAGACAGCCATACGCCGACAGGCGGGGGTATAGGGATGATCGCAATAGGCGCAGGCGGAATTGATGTTGCCGTTGCGATGGGAGGCGGGCCGTTTTACCTCGCATGTCCTAAAGTGATAAATGTACTCTTAACCGGGCGCCTCAGGCCATGGGTTGCCGCGAAAGATGTCATTTTAAAAGTGCTGGAAATCCTTACCACAAAAGGAAACGTCGGGTACGTGGTAGAATATACCGGGCCGGGAGTTGATACTCTCTCCGTTCCCGAACGTGCGACCATTACCAATATGGGTGCGGAACTTGGAGTTACCACTTCTGTTTTCCCGGGCGACAGGATTACCGGGGAATTTCTTGCGGCGCAGGGGAGACCGGAGTCGTTCAGGGAGATTCTTCCCGATCCGGATGCCGTGTATGACAGGGTTATTGAAATAGATCTCGGGAAGCTGGTGCCGATGATCGCGTGCCCTCATTCACCGGATAATATAAAAGAAGTCAGAAATATCAAGGGGATGAAAATAGACCAGGTCGCGATAGGGAGCTGTACTAATTCATCTTTCCGTGACCTGATGACCGTTGCTGAGATTTTAAAAGGGAAGAAGGTTCATCCGGATGTAAGTTTCATCGTTGCACCGGGATCGAAACAGGTTTTTGAAATGATCGCAGGGAATGGTGCTCTTGCTGAAATAATATCGGCCGGAGCGAGAATCATGGAGTCAGCATGCGGGTTCTGTATAGGTTCCGGGCAGGCTCCGGTCACGAAGGGGATTTCGCTGCGTACAAACAACAGGAATTTTGAGGGGAGATCCGGAACTGACAGCGGCCAGATATATCTTGTGAGCCCTGAAACTGCGGCTTTATCCGCCCTGAGAGGGGAGCTTGTTGATCCGCTTGACTGTAATCCGGCATTCTACCCCGAGATAAAAATTCCGGATCATTTTAAAATTGATGATTCAATGATTATTCCGCCGTCATCTGCCAGGATGGAAATTTTCAGGGGTCCGAATATCGGGCAGCCGCCGTTTACTGACCCGCTGCCTGATGAGATCAGCGGAGTCATCGGGCTTAAAGTAGGTGATAAAATTACAACAGACCATATAATGCCGGCGGGGCAGAGGCTTAAATACCGGTCTAATATACCTGAATATTCAAAATATGTTTTTGAAAATGTTGACAGGGATTTTTCCTCCAGGTCCTTAAAGAATAAAAATGCAGGCATTTATACTGCAATTGCCGCCGGGGAGAGTTACGGGCAGGGGTCAAGCAGGGAGCATGCGGCAATATGCCCTATGTACCTGGGAGTGCGCATCGTAATGGCAAAATCTTTTGAACGTATACACTCCGGCAACCTTGTTAATTTCGGAATAATCCCGCTGCTGTTTCTGAACAGCGGAGATTACGATAAAATTAAACAGGGGGACAGCTTCAGGATTTCCGGGCTTGCGGACTCAGTCATGAAAGGGGGGAATCTGAAAGTGGAAATTTCAGGATCTTTTTTTGAACTGCAGATTCTTGCAACAGAAAGGCAGAAAAAGATTCTTCTTGCAGGTGGCCTGTTAAACTACACAAGAGAGAATATGATAAAATAATGAGCGGCCCGTTAAATGACGGAATTGTCCTCTGTCAGCCTGATAATATAAAAGGCTGCAGTATATGTTGCGGCCTTTTTAATTTCAGGGACATATCATCCGGATTCCTTACGGAATTTCTTCAGCAGGGTAATGAGAGGGAAAAGAAATTTTCAGATTATAACGAATATAAAGATCATTCCATGATAAGGGATAATTTTTCACATATATGCCCGTTCCAGGGATTTTTAACGGAGGGTAAACCGGGATGCCTGATTCATCCGCTCTACTCGGGAGCAGACGGGAGGGGAAGATCTCTTTTCGCGAGTAAAATCTGCGATGAGTTTTTCTGCCCTGCGCATTCAATTCTTTCCGGAGAGGAGAAGCTCTTTTTAATTAAATATGCTTCAGACTGGTATCTCTATTCGGTTGCCATCGCTGACCCTGAAAGCTATTCCTTAATTTATAATTATGTTTTACAGAAATTCAGTGAAGAAATCAGCAGGGAATTATTCATATACCTGGTTAATACAGGGCTGGCTGCGCATGCTGAAAATATTTCCGCCTATGAGGGGAGCATATTCTGTTATTCAACCCCCGAATACAACATCAATAAAAAAAATTTCTGTATCAGGTATTTAAACAAATCGAGAGACCTTGTGGTCTCCCGTATTGACGAGTCTGCTTTATCAGTCAAGTAATATAGTACCTTCACTCCCGCACAGCCTCGGGGGGAAAGTATGTTTAAATTCTAATCAAACCTGAAAGTCGGATACTCATCCGTCAGACCTGTTAAGAAAGCCGATATCCTCGCCATATATCTGAAATATTTTGTAATGTAAATGAAAAGAATATTAGGCCATCTTTTTGTAATAATTACCGAGATGATCCCGGCCAGGTAAACTACGGGGATCGTCAATGTGAGAAGAGACATGATAATCATATGAGGAACTGTAATAATCATAATTCCGATAATTGACAGCCTGAGAAGTGCTAAATTTTTAGAGTACTTCAGAGGGTATGTAATATTCAGCTGAAGCGGATGATCAATAGTTTCTCTTCCCGTATAAACAGGACGGTCTTCGACGATCCCCGACATGCAGGTCTGGATATAGAAATAATATCTCATTGTATTTTCAATTAAAATGGCGAAATCCTCAACGCATCTGCCTGTAGAGAGAATCACAATCTGGTTTATAAATCCGACAATTGCCGAGACTGAAGAGTAGATAAAAAATACGATGAAATGCGATATCATGCTGAGCATATAAAGTCCGAGGAGCCTGAGCAGCGCCCCGAGCCGTGAATACTTAAGAGAAAAATCAATTGAAAAGAATGTGTTTCCTCTTTTCGTGGAGGATTTTCCCCGGTCATGTTCCTCGTATTCGAACATGTCATAATCGCGTTTATTATCTATAGGGAGTTCTATTTCAGATTCCGGGAAAAGAATAAAATCTTCTTCGAATTCCTTATTGGATGCATCGGAAGAACTTTTCGTCTCTCTGCGGGCGGCAGTGTCATATTCGTCAATATCAATTTCCGGGAGTTTAATCTCCGTCCTGCCGGAAGGCGCCGTTTCATCAGCAGTCAGATCCTGATCGATATCAATAAGATCAATTTCATTCAGGTCAATTTCCGGAAATTCTTCAGCCGGTTTTATCTGACGTTTAGCCTCCGTTTTTCCGGATGGAGCTATTTTCTCAATGGTCAGATCAGGGTCGATATCATTCAGTGTAAGTTTTATATCTTCATCGGCTTCTTCAAAATCTGATTTCTTCATTTCCGAGGTTATCTCATCCAGTGTAAGTCCCGCATCTTCAAGAGTCAGTTTTTCGTCATCCTCGGATAATTCAGCATTTATAGAACTTTTTTCCTCCGCGATCTCAATTTCCAGGGTATCAAGATCAATGGTTATACTTTCATCTTCATCATCTTCTAACGGAACAGGTTTTGCTTTCTGCCTGGAAACGCCGGATCCTGCCGCTGCGAGGCTTTCATCAAAAACCAGTTCCCTGTCTTCGATTTCTTCAAGATCGATATCAAGATCCTCGAGGTTGAGTTTTATGTCTTCTTCGTTAAAATCGTTTTCATCCTCCGGGACTGCGGTTTTTTGTGCCGCAGGTTTTGAACTCTTTGCGGCGGCCGGTTCTGTAAATAGATCAGAACTGAGTGAAGATTCGTCGAGATCGATATCAAGGTTATCAATATCCAGAGTTATATCCTCATCGGATAGAACATGTTTCTCTGACGGCTTTTCAGGCTCGGCAGATTCGTTGAAGATATCAGTATCGAGAGCGGATTCATCAAGATCTATGTCGAGGTTGTCAATATCAAGAGTTATATCTTCATCGGATGAATCCGCTGCTTTCTCTGATTTTGCGGCTGCCGGTTTTATTTTTTCCTGTTTATCTTCAGAGCCTTCTTCAAGATCTATATCAAGCATATCCAGATCTACTGTGATTTCATCTTCGAATTCTGTTTCCCGTTCTTTTGAAATAGGTTTTTCTTCAAAATTAATTCCTTCGTCGGCAAACAGGGCATCGATATCATCCTGTGAAGTAAGTTTTTTTTCTCTTTCTTCTTTTGTATCTTCAGGGATTGTATCTTCAGGTTCTTCAAATAAGAAATCTGTTTCGTCTGTTATCGTATCTGCAGTTAATGAATCATCTTTTTTCGCAGGTTTTTTCAGCGGGGTTTCGTCAAAATCATCGAAAAAGACCTCTTCCCCTTCTTCTGTTTTAACCGTATCATCTTTGAGTTCTATTTCAAATTCGTCAGATGAAGTTTTACTTTTTTCTTTTTCATCAAAGGATATAATCTCATCTCCCGAATCAAAAGCAGGTATCTCGGAAAGGATATCATCTTCATCTTTTTTCTTCGATTGGGATGATTTCTCCGGGAAAATATCCTCTTCGGTTATTCCGGGAATGTCTTCGAACTCCTCAATTTCAAGATTGATTTTTCTTTCTTTTTTATCTGTTTCATCAGTTATATCTTCTGCCGGAAATTCATCCGGGAATTCATCTTCAATAGAGGAAAAGTCATCTTCTTTTGTCTGTTTTTCAGCTTCGGGGGCTTCATTAAAAAAATCTTCTTCAGGTGCGGAGGGCTCGTTTTTTTCTTTTTCAGTTACGCCTGAGTCAACAGAAAAATCGTCGTTAAAAAAAGACTCCCCGGCTTGAGGTTTAGGCTCCTCTTTTTTACTGCCGGTATTCCTGTTATCAACAATGTTTTCTGAACCGCATTTGGGACATGTGTAAGCAAATTTTTTATTTGCCACCTTTTCATCATCTACAGCAAATGCAGATACACAATCTTTACACCTGACAATCATTTCATGCTCCTGTTACTTTATCTGCCCGGAAAAAATTTTTCATTTACGTTATGCTGAATAATTATTGGTGAAATCGGGAGAAACAGTATCATAAACCATTTCATATCCCTGCCGTTAATTATTTCTGATTTCTGCATATATTTCAAATTCAAATAAATACTCCATATCCCGACGGTGAAAACTGAAAGTATTATATTCATAACGGGATCATCTCCGAAAACTCTGCTCACGCGTGCCAGCCACCAGAAATAGTAGAGCCCCATTGTAAGAGAAATGAGGAGAAACATTATAACCAGATTATTTTCAGGAATATATTCATGCATACATTACACCTATATGTTTAGTATATAAAATCAGCCGTTTGATACCGATATCTCCGGATATAACTCATATATACAGACAAGTTATATAAGTATTCAATATATTAACGGTTTTTTTTATATAATATCTTAACAAAATTTATCATAACATTTACAGGCTGCCCTCAAAAACCGCATTTTTCTGAAAAAGGGATACTGTATCGCTGCAGATATACCCGGGGCTGTTAAGAGGTCAGTACCCGGGTGGTGTTGATATAAGTCTGTGCTAATTGTCAGGCCTTTCCCTGATTTTGACATAGAGCTTGCGGATCTCCCCGCTGCGCCAGACAGATACTGTAATAGTGTCGCCTATGGACGCCTCGTCTATTGACTGAAAAAGGTCTTTAAGATCCATAATATTTCTGCTGTTGACCTGTACGATTACATCGCCTACCTTTATCCCAGCTTTATCAGCAGGGCTTCCGTTTACGACTTCTCCGATAAAAGCCCCCTTATTCTCTTCGAGACCGATCTGTTTCGAATCTTCATCGGAGATAGGAATGATTGTTACCCCGAGATAGCCTCTTTTTACTTTTTTATTTTTCTGTAGCTGGGCAAGAACCGATTTGGCTGTATTTACAGGAATCGCGAAGCCTATCCCCATATAGCCGCCGCTTTTTGAATAGATCATCCGGTTTATCCCGATGACTTCACCGTAAATATTGATAAGGGGGCCGCCTGAATTGCCGGGATTTATAGACGCGTCGGTCTGAATATGTGATCCCCCCATGAAGTCAACATCCCTCCTCCCTGTGGCGCTTATTACCCCTAATGTAAATGTTTTATCGAGTCC
>Ga0116171_10004663_pt1 | contig 12278 bp, 9 predicted proteins | sample AD_JPNHW2_MetaG_FD_89798 | JGI IMG/M metagenome (GOLD analysis project Ga0116171, IMG submission 89798) | Active sludge microbial communities of municipal wastewater-treating anaerobic digesters from Japan - AD_JPNHW2_MetaG | ecosystem: Engineered > Bioreactor > Anaerobic > Digestate | place...
ATGGGCCGGTACCATGGAAAATTCGACTACCACGAGGCAAGAAGCAACACCATCAACGGTTCGACACACTCATTCAATAATTCATCGACCTTCACCGGATAGGCATGGGGATTCCAGGGTCTCCTGGGGGCCACATTCGTTCCCTGGAAATACCTTGAACTGGAACTCCTCTTCTTCGGGCGATTTGCAAAGATTCCGGAATTAAAGGATGACCAAAGTCACATACTAGTCAATCCTCACCGCGACAATAAAACGGTTTCCCTCGATTTTACAGGGGGAGGCATGATACTCGGCGCCAAGATAATCCTGCCCTGAAAGCAACCGGTAACCAGCCCGGCGAAAACTACTACCGGTGAAAGACCTGCTCACCTAAAACCCAGGTTTCAAGAACCCTGACGGACAGAAGGTGATTTTCCGGTATGGTTAAGATATCCTGATCAAGTATCACAATATCAGCATCTTTACCCGTTTCAAGACTCCCTTTTCGTTGCTCCAGGAAACCTGCCCGTGCCGCCCACAGGGTGATCGACCGCAGGGCATCCTCACGGTTCAGGGCATTTTCGGGCTGATACCCTCCGGCGGGGTAACCGGTAGGATCCTTTCTGGCCACCGACGCATAAAAAGTCTTCAACGGTGATATGTCCTCAATGGGGAAATCGGTGCCGTTGGCGATCCAGCCGTTCTCGAGCATCAGATCCCGGTAAGCATAGGCCCCTTTCACCCGCACTGCTCCCAGTCTGTCACCGGCCCATCGCATATCGCTGGTGGCATGGGTGGCCTGAACCGATGGGACGACCGAAAAATCGCCGAAAAGTCGCTGGTCGGCGGGATCAACCACCTGGGCATGCTCAATCCGCCACCGCAGGTCATTTTTCCCCTTCAGAAACTCTCCGTATATATTCAGGATCAGGTGGTTTGCTTCATCGCCAATACAGTGGGTACAAACCTGGTAACCATGATCGATCGCAATCCGGCAAATCCGGCGGATCGTATCCGGGTCCGTAACGAGGATCCCCCGGGTACCCGGTGCATCGCTGTATGGCTGTTTGAGCCGGGCTGTGCGACTGCCCAGGCTCCCGTCGGCATAGATCTTCAACGACCGCACGAACAGACGCTCCTTAAGCCATGGACCTTTCTCAACCAGTTTGCGAAAATTCTCGGTACCCGGTATCAGCATGGCATAAACCTGCATCTTTAGCCTTCCGGTATTCTGCAGGGAATCCAACTCCATAACCTGAGGGTACTCCAGCCCGGCATCACATACCAGGGTCAATCCAGCTGCGAAACACAGTTGTTGTGCCCGGTCGAGCAGGGAGGCCAACGTCTCTCCCTTGACATGGGGTACAGCCGATCGCATAGCATCGGCCGCTGTTTCGCTCAATATCCCGGTAAGTCTGCCGTTCTTAGACCCCACCTGTCCTTCTCCAAAACCGCGGGTCCCCGTAATGGCTGCAAGGTTCAATGCAGTTTGGTTGGCCAGCACGACATGTCCATCGATGCGGATCAGCATGACCGGAGTTGCCGGAAACTGCTCGTTAAGCTTCACATTATCAGGAAATACCTTCTCCTTCCACAGGTTTTGGTCCCACCCCCGGCCGACCAACCATCCCGGTTCCGCGGGGTCCCAGGCTTTCTGCAACCGGTCGAGGACCTCGTCGAACGAACGGCTTCCGGTGAGATCGACATAGCGCAACCCCTCGGCAAAACCAACGAAATGACAATGCGCATCGATAAAGCCTGGATACACATGTTTCCCGCTAAGGTCGAGTGTGCGCAGGGTTTCAAATCTGTCCCGGATATCTCCGGATGAACCTACTGCCAGGATCTTACCGTTACGAACGGCTATGGCTTCAGCCAAAGGGGCTCGTTCATCCAATGTATGGACCACCCCATGGTACAGGATCAGATCGGCTGGTTCTTTCGCAGGTGCATTCACAGGATTGAATAACAGGGAAAAGAGGAACGGGGTCAGAAGGCTATATGTCATTAGAACAACAGGTTTGGCATACGGGTTTCAAAATTATGAACTATTTTTCTTCTCAATTGAATTTTGTACCGATCATTTACTATTTTTGTATCATCCAAACTTAATTGATATAATGAAATATAAATCTATCAATTCTAGATTTATTGTTGTTTTCTCAGTCATTTTTGTTGCAGCCTTGCTGAGGCTTTTACCGCATTGGCCGAACTTTACGCCAATCGCAGCTATGGCACTCTTTGCCGGTACCTATTTCGACAGAAAGCAATACGCTTTCGCCTTTCCGATCGCCGCGATGTTCATAAGCGATCTCGTGATAGGTCTGCACGCCAACATGCCTGCGGTTTACATGAGTTTTGCCATTACGGTGCTTATTGGTGGCGCGATCCGGAAAAAGGTGAACATCGGGTCGGTGGTACTGGCGTCGCTGAGTTCTTCCGTTATCTTTTTCCTGATAACGAACTTTGCATCCTGGCTCGCCAGCCCCTTTTACCCGCAAACAGCAGCCGGACTTGCCGAATGTTACATGGCCGGTCTTCTGTTCTTCCGGGACACCACCTACGGACTGTCGTTCTTTTTGAATGACATGCTCGGCACCATGTTCTTCAGCGCTGTATTCTACGGAGCCTTCTACCTCGCGCAGATGAGGTTCCCGGCACTTGACCGGTCCAGGTTCTGACCCTTATGACTTGTCCCGATCAGCGGGACTTTGGAGAAACACACGAATCGTCTTGCACCATTGGATAAAATTCAATGGTGCATTTTTTAATGGTACCTTTGCAGGTATGTCTGATATCATCCGACTGCTACCCGATTCCGTCGCCAACCAGATCGCCGCAGGCGAAGTGGTGCAGCGACCGGCTTCCGCCGTGAAGGAATTGCTTGAAAATACCGTCGATGCCGGGGCCACCGATATTCGCCTGATCATTCGCGATGCAGGGAAATTGCTGATCCAGGTTACCGACAACGGCTGCGGTATGTCGGAAGGCGACGCAAGGATGTGCTTTGAACGGCACGCTACTTCCAAGATCCAGAAAGCCGACGACCTGATGGCTATCCGGACCCTGGGCTTCCGCGGAGAGGCGCTTGCTTCCATCGCATCGATTGCACAGGTCGAACTGAAAACCCGCCGCCATGAGGAGGAGATCGGCACCTGCGTGGTCATCGAAGGTACCCAGTTTAAAGGGCAAACCCCCGTGAACTGCCCAGCCGGTACCTCGATCAGCGTGAAGAACCTCTTTTTTAACGTCCCTGCCCGGCGCAACTTCCTCAAGTCAAACACATTGGAACTCAGGTACATTGTGGAGGAATTTTTCCGAGTAGCACTGGTTAACCCTAGTCTGGCTTTTACCTTTTATAACAACGACAAGGTGCTTTACCAGTTACCGGTGGGAAATTTAAAACAGCGCATCGCCAACCTGTTCGGTGCCTCATTCACGCAACGCATCATTCCGGTCGAATCGCACACAGCCCTCGTGAACATCTCCGGGTACATTGGGAAACCGGAATTCGCCAGGAAGACAAAAGGAGAACAATATTTTTTCACCAACGGGAGGTACATCCGAAGCCCTTACCTTCATCATGCAGTTGAAAGCGCTTTCAGGGAACTGATCCCCGACGATGCCTTTCCCTCCTACTTCCTGTTTATGGAAGTGGATCCTCAGCACATCGATGTCAACATCCACCCGACAAAGACAGAGATCAATTTCCAGGATATCAAGACCATATATGCAATTCTGCATGCAGCCGTCAAGCAGGGGATCGGGAAATTCACCCTTACGCCTGTGCTCGACTTTGAATCAGAGAATGCCCTGGATATCCCGGTCTTTCCAGCCGATCAGCCCGTTCGGCAACCGCAGATCACGATCAACCCCGACTATAATCCCTTCGAGAAAAAAACACAACCGCAAACCAGTTTCACTTTCCCGCAAAAATCCGCCATCGGCGGCTGGAAAGATTTCTATTCTCCCCTCCCCTCTCAGGACAGGGAAGAGCAACAAACACCCGGAGAACCTCCGGCAACAGGCGCCCTTCATCTGGAACCCACGGCCGGAGAGGAAGAGACTCCCGGTATGAAAGGTTCCCAGGTCAGGAATTCCTACATCGTAACCAGCACCCTTTCGGGAATCGTCATCATCGACCAGCAGCATGCCCATGAGCGGATCCTCTACGAAAAGTTCCTTGTGGAGGGCCAAAAGGAGGCCGCCTCCGGGCAACACCAATTGATGCCCCAGACGATCACCCTGAGCCCGGGTGATGCACGTCTTCTGATCGAATGGACGGAGCTTTTTCACCGGATGGGATTTGATATCGGAGAGTTTGGGAGAGATAGCTTCGTGGTGAGAGCCATTCCGGCCTCGATCGATCCGGGCGGGCTGCGCTCGTTTATTGAAAGCATCCTCGAAGCCCTGAAAAACCCGGGCGGAGACCCCAAACGGGACCAGGCTGCCACCCTGGCACGGAGCCTGGCCCGAAGACTTGCCATTAAAAGGGGTAAACTCCTGCGACAAGAGGAAATAGACGCCATTATCGAGAGTCTTTTCGCCTGCCGGGTACCCGGATTATCCCCCGACGGGAAGCCAACCATGATGGTGATCCCCTATGATGAACTGAACTCGAAATTAAAAATCTGACGATCCGACGCCCTATGTCGCAGCAATACAGTCCCGCCGGTTTCAGCCTGCTACCTCCCGTGGTCAAGAATCTCCTGATCATCAACGGGCTGTTCTTCCTGGCCACGCTTTCCTTCGAAAATGCCTTCGGCCTGGACCTGGTCAACATCCTTGGCCTCCACTATTTCCAATCGGAGCTTTTCCGCCCGTACCAGTTCGTGACGTATATGTTCGTTCATGGAAATGTCTCGCATATCATCATGAACATGTTCGCCCTTTGGATGTTCGGGTATCTGCTGGAGAATGTCTGGGGCCCCAAACGGTTCCTGATCTATTATATGGTGACCGGTTTGGGTGCCGCCATCATCCAGACCCTGGTGATCTATATCGATATTTCCTCTATCCGGTCAGCTGCCGAGGCCTATGCCGCAAGTCCGACACTCGACGGCTTTATCAACCTGGTTAAACATCATTTCCCGCAATACTATGAATCGGAAGGCACCATCCGGACCTTCATCGGCGACTGGGCCAGGACCAGCGGGAACCCGGCTTATGCCGCCCAATCCCTGAACTTTGTCGATCAGCTGATCCGGCTGAAGATGGATGTTCCTACCGTTGGCGCTTCGGGGGCCGTTTACGGAATCCTGCTTGCCTTTGGCATGATGTTTCCCAACATGCTGGTTTACATCTATTTTCTATTCCCTATAAAAGCCAAATGGATTGTGATCCTTTACGGTGCAATCGAATTATTTTCCGGACTGTCTAACAATGCAGGCGATAATGTAGCCCATTTTGCACACCTTGGCGGGATGATCTTTGGATTCTTCCTCATCCGCTACTGGAGAAACAGCAGGAACTTCTATTCGTGATGAATTACCCGTATTCGCCTCAACCGAACCTCCTCGACGAATTCCGGAAATTCTTCCGGCAACGATCGGCACTGCCTGTGCTGCTGACGATCAACGTGGTGGTTTGGGCCCTGATCCAAATCGCCCGGGTATTCAGTTTCTTCTTGAATCACGCCGGAAATGGGGCACTCGACACCTGGTTGCTGCAAACCCTTGGGTTGCCCGCTTACCTCCCTTCTCTCATGGCGAGTCCATGGACTCTTTTCACCTACATGTTTTTTCACATGGATATTGGCCACATCCTGTTCAACATGATATGGCTCTACTGGTTCGGGAAGATCTTCCTGGCTTTTCTTTCCTCCCGGGCCATGGTGTGGATATACCTCCTGGGAGGCATCTCAGGCGGACTCCTTTATATACTGGCATTCAATTCATTTCCGGTATTCTCTCCGATGCTTGAGAATTCGTGGGCCCTGGGCGCCTCTGCCTCGGTTATGGCCATCGTGACGGCTACTGCGGTATATGCGCCCGGCTACACCATCCAGTTGTTTCTCCTTGGGCGGCTTAAGATCATCTATCTTGCCGGTATTCTCTTTGTGACCGACTTTTTCCTGATCCCGTCGGGCAATGCAGGGGGGCACCTGGCTCACATCGGTGGTGCCCTCTTCGGCGCCGCATGGGTGTTCTTGGCGCAGTACGCAAGATCAACCGGGATGGCTCACAAGGGAACAGGGATGAAAGAGGTTTTGGGCAGGATTTTTAACAGAAGAAAGAAGACCCAGGACAAGACGGACGGTCGGCCCGGGCGCCCCCTCACCGACGACGAATACAATACCCGTAAAAGGGCCAATCAGCGAAGAATCGATGAGATCCTCGAAAAAATTTCACGCGGAGGCTACGACAGCCTTAGCAAGGAAGAGAAGGATTTCCTGTTCACCACCTCAAATAAAAGGTGACCAATCTCCGGGAATATGGCCAAAGGCAGATCCATTGCGAAATCCTTCCTCTACTTCCTCAACGTCCTGGCCGTACTGGCCCTTCTGGCATCTTACGCAGCCGGCTATGTGAGTCCTGAAAAATGGTGGGGATTCGCCTTCTTCGGACTGGCCTACCCGGTAATCCTTTTAGTGAACCTGGTTTTCGTAGTCTTCTGGCTCATCACCTGGAAAAAGTTCATATTCGTTTCCCTGCTGGTCATCCTCGCCGGCTTTATCCAGATACGGGCCATTTATCCTATCCATCTGACCGGGAATCAGCCCGATATCAGACCTAATTCCTTCAAGATCATTACGTTCAATATTCATTCGTTATACGGAAGCCGCAAAGGCGACAGTCCGACAAAAACCAGAGGGAAAGTGACCGATTTCTTTGTCGGTAGGAAGGCTCAGATCGTCTGTTTGCAGGAGTTTGCTGCATGGGGTGAGGAATATTCCCGGACATTGCACAAGTTTGCACGATCCATCCGGCTGGGCTATTACTCCTTCCGGAATTATCAATATTATTCGAATAAACTGAGGATCAATGCGATCGTGACATTTTCAAATTACCCGGTTGCAAATGAGGGATATTTCGAACTGAACGGCAACACTTTTGGAATCTACACCGACATGGTGATCGGCAGAGATACGGTCCGGGTCTACAATGTCCACCTTGAATCCATCCGGTTCGGGAATGAAGATTACCTCTTCTACTCTCACCTGACCGAACAGGACACCGCATCGGCAGGCCTCCAGGAGGGCTCGAAGCGGATGTTCTGGAAGCTCCGGAAAGCCTTTGTGATCCGTGCGCGGCAGGTGGATATGCTGACCCGCCACCTCGCAGGATGTCGATATCCCGTCATTTTGGCCGGCGATTTTAACGATCCACCCTCCTCTTACACCTACCGGCAATTGACCCGGACACTGTCGGATGCGTTCATCGAACGGGGCACCGGGTTGTTCCGGGGAACCTATCGGGGCAAACTCCCCTCCTACCGGATCGATCATATCCTGCATTCGAGGCAGCTGATTACCCAGTATTTTGAAAGGATCAACGTTGACCTGAGCGATCACTTCCCGGTTACCGCCACCCTGACTCTCCAACCCAGATAAGCCTGATATGGAATTCCAGCTCACCTCCGATTTCCGTCCAACGGGTGATCAGCCTGAAGCGATCCGCGAACTGGTGGAAGGCCTGCGCCGGGGAGATCCCGGTCAGATCCTGCTAGGGGTCACCGGGTCGGGTAAGACCTTCACTGTCGCCAATGTTATCCAGGAGGTACAGCGTCCTACCCTGGTATTGAGCCACAACAAGACCCTGGCAGCTCAGCTTTACGGTGAATTCCGGCAGTTCTTCCCAAAAAATGCCGTGGAGTTCTTTGTATCTTACTATGATTATTACCAGCCGGAGGCTTACATTCCGGTAACCAACACCTATATTGAAAAGGATCTTTCGATCAACGATGAGATCGAAAAACTCCGGTTGAGTGCATCCTCCGCCCTGCTTTCAGGAAGGCGCGATATCATCGTCGTTTCGTCGGTGTCGTGTATTTACGGTATCGGTAATCCCGACGATTTTACCAGCAACACGATCCGCATCAGCCGCGGAGCCCGGGTAAACCGGCACGACCTGCTCAACGCACTTGTCAACAGCTTGTACTCGCGCACCGAAGGCGATTTTACCCGGGGTAAGTTCCGGGTCCGCGGGGACTCGCTCGATGTTTTCCCTGCATACCTGGATATCGCGTATCGCATAATTTTCTTCGGACAGGAGGTGGAAAGCCTGGAAACTTTCGATCCCCTCTCCGGTCGAAGGATTGAGACGTTGGACACGATGACGCTGTATCCTGCGAATATTTTTGTCACCTCGCAGGATAAAATGCGCGAAGCCCTGCTGGAGATCAAAGACGACCTCATCAGGCAATGCGCTTACTTCCGTGAAAATGGAAAAGAGATGGAGGCCAAAAGGCTCGAAGACCGCGTCAGTTATGATATCGAGATGATGCGCGAACTCGGCTATTGCTCGGGGATCGAGAATTACTCCCGTTACTTCGATGGGCGTTTGCCGGGGTCGAGGCCTTTCTGCCTCATGGACTTCTTCCCGGAAGATTATCTGCTGGTGATTGACGAAAGCCATGTAACGATCCCGCAGGTCCGTGCCATGTTCGGTGGAGACCGTTCAAGGAAACAGACGCTGGTCGAGTACGGATTCCGGCTTCCCTCTGCGATGGACAACCGTCCGCTTAAATTCGAGGAGTTTGAGTCGCTGGTTAGCCAAACGCTTTACGTAAGCGCGACTCCCGCCGATTTTGAATTGAAGCAATGTGAAGGCGTGGTGGTCGAACAGGTAATCCGTCCCACCGGCCTGCTCGACCCCTTTGTCGAAGTGAGGCCCAGCCTGAGACAGATTGATGACCTCCTCGAAGAGATCAACCAGCGGAAGACCAGCAACGAGCGAACCCTGGTGACCACCCTCACCAAAAGGATGGCCGAGGAACTAAGCGCCTATTTTGCCCGTCTTGACATCCGGTGCCGATACATCCACTCCGATGTCGATACCCTCGAAAGAGTCGAGATCCTGCGTGACCTGCGCCTTGGAACGTTCGACGTTCTGATCGGGGTCAACCTCCTGCGTGAAGGGCTGGATCTGCCTGAAGTTTCACTCGTTGCCATCCTGGACGCCGACAAGGAAGGGTTCCTGCGATCAGAACGGTCGCTAACCCAGACCGCCGGAAGGGCGGCCCGGAATATAAACAGCCGGGTGATCCTGTATGCCGACAAGATGACCGATTCAATGAAGCGGATGATGGAAGAAACCAATCGCAGAAGGGAGAAACAGATCGCCTATAACCTGGCCAACAACATAACGCCTGCCAACATCGTTAAAAGTACCCGGGATATCCTTGGCCAGACCGCAGTGGCAGGATCGGATACAACTTTCCCGGCCGCCTATGTTGAAAAGGAGACCTTTGATGCCGCCGCGGATCCCCTGCTCCCCTATCTTTCGGAGGAAAAGCTCAGGAAACTGATTGCCCGCACCCGGAAGTCCATGGAAGAGGCGGTTAAAAACCTGGACTTCCTCGAAGCAGCCCGGTTCCGCGACGAATTGAAAGCCCTGCAGGCCATAACGGACAAGCAGTCAGGCAAATAATCCCTGGATAAAATCAAAAAGAGACGCAAGAAATTGCGTCTCTTTTTGTGCTGTTTACCTCTAAAATCAGCGTAAACCGGATTATTTTACATCCATCAGTTCGACATCGAACACAAGCGTCGAAAAGGGAGGAATCTGGCCCATGTCGCGCTCCCCGTACGCAATTTTGGAAGGAATGATGAGGGTGGCTTTTCCGCCGACGTTCATCAGGGCGATGCCTTCATCCCAACCTTTGATCACCTGCCCTTGACCGAGCACGAATTCGAATGGCTGGTTGCGGTCGCGGGAAGAGTCGAATTTGGTTCCGTTGAGCAGAGTTCCGGTGTAATGTACCTTCACTTTTTTCCCGGGAACAGCCTTCGCACCGGTTCCCTTCACTTTTTCCACATAGATGAGTCCACTGGCAGTGGGTTTGGCAGTGATCTTATGATCGGCCAGGTATTTCTTCATGAGGTCTCCTTCCTGTTTCTTGTTAACTTCGGCTTTAGCGCTCATCTCTTTCTGCTTGACAGCCTGTTCGACACTGTCGCGCTTGTGTTTTTCTTTCATCTCCTTATCGTGAACGGCCTTTGAAATGACATCCAGCACCTCCACATCATAGATCACCGTGGAATACGGAGGAATGATGTTGCTTTTTCCGTTTTCGCCGAAGGCGATCTTGGAGGGAACGATGAAAGTAGCCTTGGCTCCCTTCAGCATCATGGCAAGACCTTCATCAAAACCCTGGGTATCGAACCTTTTTCCACATTCGATATCCATCGGCTCTCCACGATCTCTGGTTGAGAACAACTGCTTTCCGTCGATCAGGGAAACGCTGAAATGAGTCTTCACCCACTGACCACTATCGATTTTAGCGCCCTTACCGGCTTGCGTTTCAATATAATACAGACCAGAAGCCGTCGGAGCCACCGTCACTTTCTTTTCTGCCAGGTATTTTTTCAGTCCTTCTTCCTCTTTCTTGATAAGTTCATCCTTTGAATCAACTGCGACCATGGTGATATAGAAATGGATCACGCTGTTGGTATCGATGAAAGCAGGACGTGAGGGCTGGCGGAAGGTCTTGGTAAACAATGAATCGGCATTGATGATGATATCTGCGCTGTCGCCTTTGGAGAGCATCCTGATACCTTCGTAAATATCACCCTTGTAATCGGATTCCGGAAGACGGAGACGGATCGGTTCATTTTTCATCGCCAGTCGGCTGTCGAACAACGTCGAATCCTTATACGTATACTTCATATGCAGCGAAACCCAGTCGCCGGCCTTTGCCTTGACGGTATCCTTACTGACTTTAAACAGTTTGTAATACAATCCCGATGCGGTCTTGTCATACCCCGGGTACTTGGAAGAGCACGCCAGCATAGTGACGGCGACCATCAGGACCACGACCAGGGAATTCACATACTTACTTTTCATGATGATTGAGGTTTTTTTAATAAAAAGACTCCTTTTTATGGGTGTGCAAAGATAGTGACTTATTGGCAACAATTCCGGATGTCATGTTGAAATTTCCTTGGATGAAAATGGTTTACCGGTGATGGGGCAGAACACTGCAAAGTTCCACATCATAAACAAGTGCGGCACCGGCAGGGACACCGGAAGGATCTCCCAGTAAGCCATAGGCAAGATGAGACGGAACGATCAGCTTTGCATGCGCTCCTTCTTTCATCAGCAGGATTCCTTCTTCCAGACCACTGATAACCCTGCGTTTTCCGAGTTCAAAGATGAATGGCGCACCCGGATCGGCTTGCGCAACAGGGATTCCGTTTAACAGAGTGGCCCGGAAACGAATCTCAACCCGGTCACCTTCCACAGCCTTTCTTCCCTTACCCTCCTTGTAAATCATATAACGCAACCCTGTCGGGCTGGTTGACATGGTCCAGTGATAGCGGGCAATGAAATCCTCTATCTCAGTCTGCTCTGCGGCAACAACCTGACGGTTATATGCAAGGATCGAATCGGAAGATGAGACAGAACCGCCCGAAGGACCTGCTTCCCTTACGCTGCTGTTACACGAAAAGAAAAGAAGCGGAAATATGGACAGGAGCGCAATCGTCCGCAAATATCCAAGTATTTCGCTGGTTATCAATCAATAAACGGATTTAAGCATCTCCCGGTAACCGGGCAGTATCTCCCTGAACAGAGATACGGTCTCCTCCAGCGAGGTGGTGCAGTTAGCTCCTGAGGCATTGCGGTGCCCACCTCCGCCAAAGTACTTACTTGCCATGGTATTTACCGCAAATGCACCTTTGGACCGGAACGATACCTTGACGATCCCGTCACGCTCGATAAACAGGGCGGCCAGGTTAATATCCTTGATGGACAGCGCATAGTTGACTACACCCTCCGTATCACCGATCTGGTAGTTATATTTCTGCAGATCGTCCCGGGTGAGTGTAATATACGCAGTATGAAGATCGGGGAGTACCACGAGCCGGTCGCTCACGGAAAGCCCCAGAAGACGCAACCGGCATTCGGAGTATGTATCGTAGATCAGGCGGTGAAGGTATTCGCCGTCGATCCCGAAACGGAACAGGTGAGCCAGTATCTCGTAGGTTTTGATGTAGTTGCAGGAGTAGCTTAGCGATCCCGTATCGGTGATGATACCGGCATAGATACATTCTGCAATATCCTTGTCGAGGAGGTCCAGATCGTTGGCCCTGGCTATGTAATGGTACACCAGCTCCGATGTCGACGAGGTCTTCGAAA
>Ga0116171_10004664_pt1 | contig 12277 bp, 11 predicted proteins | sample AD_JPNHW2_MetaG_FD_89798 | JGI IMG/M metagenome (GOLD analysis project Ga0116171, IMG submission 89798) | Active sludge microbial communities of municipal wastewater-treating anaerobic digesters from Japan - AD_JPNHW2_MetaG | ecosystem: Engineered > Bioreactor > Anaerobic > Digestate | place...
ACATTTGGGCTCAGGAGTGCCCCGTATTCTTGAAGCATATAACAAAGAGAGTTTTCACTTCTCCGAAAATTTTCTCCGCATGACATTTCCCAATGCTTGGGATTTATCAGAAGATGAAGCAACGCCACCATTCGAGGCACAAGTCACCCAGCAAGTAACAGGACAAGTAACAGGACAAGTAACAGGACAAGTAACAGGACAAGTTGAGGCACAAGTCGGGGCACAAGTTGGGACACAAGTCGGGAAAGCGTCGGGAAAGCGTCGGAATGATTTCGGGAAGAAGTACGGAAGAAGTATGGAAGAAATACGGAAGAAATACGGTGTAACAGCAGAAAAAATAGTCCTTAAAATAACAGACAATCCTCATATTACAACCAAAGAAATTGCAGAGCTTCTTTCAGTCAGCCAAAGTGCTGTAGAGAAAAATATTGCCAAACTGAAAAAAGATGGTTTGCTGAAACGCATTGGTTCCACAAAAAGCGGATATTGGGAAATATTGGAAGAAAAATAATGATTGAAAGACACGGCGGATTAGCTAAAGCGAAAAAAGTCTTCGGCAACCAGTTTGAAGAAATAATTGAAATGATAAATGAAGCAGTAGCAGCGTGATGATTAAATATAAAAAGAGGACAAGCTCATGAAAAAAATTACTTTCCACGGAGAGATTAAAAACGAAACCGGTGTAATTATGGCTTTTTCAAAAATTCATGAAGAGCTTGGTTTTGAAAAGATCGTTTGCAGTTCACCAATTGGGTTTGATATTGGCTCGATTCAATACAAGGGAAATGATGTAACAGTTGAATTTGAGCATAAGTCTAGTAATTTTCTCACTCATGGCCATCCATCAAAAATGGAGAAAGGAAGAAAATATGTTGTAATTTGCTGGGAAGATGACTGTGGTTTGATGCAAAAAATTAAAAAAGATTATAAAAAAGAAATTTTTGAAGTTATTGAAATCCGGAAATATGTTAAAATTGATAATGAAAATTGTCCTGTTAGCAATGAAGATGAAAAACCAATATATGGAATTCTCTCATACAATCCAAAATATGCTGGCGATGTTGATTTTGGAAATTGGGCTTTTGTAAATTGTTATAGAGTTAATACCTCTGAAAAAAGCAGGAAATTTAAAAACAATGAGATTCCGAAAGGTTCAAAATTCTTGTTTTATAGAGATGGGTTTATAATTGGAGGATTCACTGTTGTCCGTTACGCAATAATTGAGAAACCAAAGACAAAAAAAGAAATTGAAACATATATAAAACTCACTGATTATCCAATAACACATTATAGTCTCACAGAAGACAAAATTCGCGAATATTATCTTAGAGGACATATCTTCTACACAGATTTTTTTGATATGAGAGATTACAGGAAAAATCTTTCAAAATACAAAATTAATAAACAAATGGGACGGCAAGGATATATAACGATAGACAGAGAAACCTATTATAGGATTCTTGGAGAGTAGCGAGTTGAAATGGTGAATTATTCAGTGAAAATGTGATGAGGAATGTTTTTTTAAATTATCAATTTTTAAGAGGAAATTAATGGGTTTTGGTTGGTTTAGTGAAAAAAAATCAAAATATGACAGCAGTGATTTTAGAAGCTTAAATTATAAAGGCAGGTGGCAGAGAAAATTCATTGACGAGTTTGTTGAAAAGCTATTTGTATCTGAAAATAGAGATGGTGTTTATTCCGAAATGTCAATCTGCAAAGAAGAGCATGTGCCTGAATTTCTTTATAAATTTTACCGACCGTCATCGAACAGCATTGTAAATTTAGAAAATAATTTGCTACATCTTTCTTCACCGGAAGAATTCAACGACCCATTTGATAGCTATGTTTGTATTGAAGAAGACAAATTTGCAAAGTACCGATTACTGAAAACACTGAAGGAGAAAAAACATATTTCAAAGGATGAAACTCCTGATACGCTATCTGAAAAAGAATACTGGGAAATATTCTATTCCACAACGAGCGACAATTATAACTACAAGAGGAAAAATTTTAATTCTTTAATTTGGGAGATAATGGATAAAAAGTCTAAAGAATTCAAAGAAGTAATAACTTCAATTCAAGTTGATGGTTGGCGTGAGCGCAAAGAGAAAATTAAATACTTAAGAAAAAGCTGTTATAAAATTACATGTTTTTCAAACTTTTCTGATGATCGAGAGCTGGGAATAAACACAACGATGTGGTCACACTATGCGGACAACCACAAAGGTTTCTGTGTAAAATATTCATTGAAATTAAATGAGTTGAAGCACAAGGATTTAATTTTGTGTGGACTCTATCCCGTTATTTATACTGCAAGAATTCCCACAATATCACCTCGGGAACTGATGAAATCGAAGTTTTTAAATGAAAAGCTTCAAATCAACAAACATATTCAAAAAACCATATTGAAATCTCTCATTACAAAATCTAGGTTTTGGAATTACGAAAAAGAGTGGCGCTTAATAATAAGCAATCAGGATGACTATGTTTTTTCGGATGGAACAATCCCTTTTGTTAAGCCAGAATCAATTTATATGGGTTGCAGAATTGAAAACAATCTAAAAAAACATCTGGTTAAATATGCTGAAGAGAAAAATATAGATATTTACCAAGCTTATCAATTAGATGAGAAATTTGAACTAAGTTTTTGTAAGGTAACCACAAATTCTATAAAACAAGATGAATATGATGAAAAAACCCGCAAATATTACAGAAAAGAAAATGAAAAAGAGAAATGGTATCTTATCAGGAAATTACAAGAATTTGAGAAAGAATAACCAATGCACCACCGACCCCGGGCGAAAGATTTTTCGCCCCTACGGAAATAAATAATGGTATTCAATCCTGAAATACATCACCGTCGTTCGATTCGGTTGAGAGATTATGATTATTCACAAAACGGTGCGTATTTCGTGACGGTTGTGGCAAAAAACCGTGAAAATCTGTTCGGTGAGATTGAAAATGGTGAAATGATTTTAAATGATACGGGAAGAATGGTTTTGCACTGTTGGGAACAGATTTCTGAACATTTTCCTGATGTTGAGATTGATGAATGTTGTGTGATGCCGAATCATTTTCATGGTGTTTTTTTAATTAATTGTAATTGTAGGGGCGTTGATCGTAAGGGCGAAAAATCTTTCGCCCCTACAGATACCGATATGAATTCCGGAACATCGAAAACAGTTGGTTCCATTGTTCGTGGTTTTAAGATCGGTGTAACAAAATGGGCAAGGAAAAATCTTGAAATAATTGATGTTTGGCAGAGAAATTATTACGAGCATGTGATCAGAAACGAATCAGATCTTGAAAAAATAAGGCAATATATTTTTGACAATCCTGCAAATTGGGAAAATGATGAAAACAATGTAGCTTGTAAAGGCGAAAGATTTTTCGCCCCTACGGTGAACAACCAAGGAGAACCTAACCAATGTCCGACATAGTAAATAAACTGTGGGGTATGTGCCACACTCTTCGTCATGATGGTGTGGATTATGGTGATTACATTGAGCAGTTGACTTATCTGCTGTTTATGAAGATGGCTGATGAAAAAAGCGTTAATCTGCCTGAAAGGTGTGACTGGGAATCGCTGAAGAGTAAGTCGGGTACTGAGTTGACAGATCATTATCTGATGGTGTTGCAGAAACTACGGGATGCTCCGGGTCTGCTTGGTGATATTTTTGCTCAGTCGATGCCGAAATTCAATAATCCGGTGAGTTTGAAAAAGATCATCACGATGATTGATGCTGAGGACTGGTCTTCGCTTGGTGTAGATGTGAAGGCTGCGGCTTTTGAGGGGCTTCTTGAAAAGGCGGCAAGTGAGGGCAAGAAGGGTGCAGGTCAGTTTTTCACGCCTCGTCCTCTGATTCAGTCTATTGTAAAGTTGATGCAGCCAGATCCTTTGAAGCAGAAAGGGATGAAGATTTGCGATCCGGCTTGCGGAACGGGCGGTTTTCTTATCAGTGCTTATGAATGGCTGATCGATAAGACAAAGGGTGCGATTCCTGTTGATGAAGTGAAGAGAATAAAAAGCTCGACATATTACGGTCAGGATCTTGTCGCTCGTCCTCGCAGACTTGCTTTAATGAATCTGTTCCTTCACGGTCTGAATCCGGTGATCTATCTTGGTGATACGATATATGAGCCGGATAGAGGTGAAAGATATGATGTTGTTCTGACCAATCCGCCGTTTGGCACAAAAGGGGCGGGTCAGGCTCCGGTTAGAGATGATTTCACAATTTCGACATCAAATAAACAGCTCAATTTCGTTCAGCATGTTCTCACGGTTTTGAAGCCGGGCGGAAGAGCGGCGATTGTTCTGCCGGATAACTGTCTTTTTGAAGATAAAGCTGGCGAAGTGTTTGAGATAATCATGAAAGACTGCAATGTTCACACGATACTCCGGCTTCCGAGAGGAACATTTGTGCCGTATGCAAACGCTCAGGCAAATGTGATATTTCTTCAGAAAGGAAAACCGACCGAAAAAGTGTGGATATATGACTGCCGTTCAAACATTCCGGGATGCACAAAAAAGGATAGACCGCTGACTGGCGAAATGTTCACCGATTTTGAAAAATGCTATGGAACTGACCCCAACGGAAATTCAAAAAGAACCGATCAGGGGGAAACCGGCAGATTCAGGGTTTTCAACATTGATGAAATAAAAAAGAGAGATTACAAACTTGACCTCAAATGGCTCAAAGACGACACACTCGATGACCCGAACGATCTTCCCGAACCGGCAGACCTCATAACAGAAGCCGTCACCGAACTGAAGGAAGTGATGAAAGAATTGAATGAAATCAATGGATTGTTATCGTAACATGTAAGGGCGAAAGATTTTTCGCCCCTACGGAGGAAATAAATGAATTCAAATATTCCAAAACATTGGGTTGAGACAAGTTTGGGCGATTTGTTCGAATTAAAATATGGAAAAGGTCTTCCAAAAGAAAATCGCGTGGATGGAAAAGTAAAAGTTTTTGGTTCAAATGGAATTGTTGGACAACATAATGTTTGTGTAACTCAAGGAAACACTATAATAATTGGAAGAAAAGGATCTGTGGGAGAGGTTCATTTATCTAAAGAAGGATGTTGGCCAATAGATACCACTTATTTTATAGATTTTTTCCCAGAAAGCATTCCATCCAATTATTGGTATCTTTTTCTAAAATCATTGAAATTGGGTCAACACGAGAAATCGTCTGCTATACCTGGTATAAGCAGAGAAGATATTTATCCATTGACTATTTTTTTGCCTCCTCTCAACGAACAAAAGCGGATAGTTGAAAAACTTGATACGATTTTGCCTAAAGTGAAAAATGCAAAAGCACGACTTGAAAATATCCCGAAGATCCTCAAAAAATTTCGCCAAAGCGTACTCGCAGACGCATGTTCCGGGAAATTGACTGAGGAATGGAGAGAAAAAAATGATAAGATTCAAAATAAGAAACAAAGAAAAACTGAGAATATTGATTTTTCTGCTTTCAATTTGCCAGAAATTTCAGATTCTTGGAAGTGGGTTTCTGTAAATGAAATAAAATCTGATGAAAAGAATTCTTTGAAAGCAGGACCTTTCGGCTCTTCATTAAAAAAAGAGTTTTATGTTGAGAAAGGATATAAAATATATGGACAAGAACAAGTCATTGCCAACGATGCTTTTTTGGGTGATTATTTCGTTGATGTAGAAAAGTTTAAAGAACTTCAAAGCTGCCAAGTTAAACCATATGATGTTTTAATAAGTTTGGTTGGAACAGTTGGCAAGATATTGATTTTGCCTGAGAATTGTATGATAGGGATCATAAATCCTCGTTTGGTGAAAATTTCACTTGACCTGAATATTTATGTTCCTGAATTTTTCAAGATGTATTTTTCAAGTCCATTGTTGAAGTCATTTTATAGTGAACTTCTTCACGGTTCCACGATGGATGTGTTAAATCTTGGAATTATAAAAAGTTTACCGTTTCCTCTCCCTCCCATTGAAGAACAGCATGAAATTGTCCGTCGTGTGGAGAAGTTATTTGCTATAGCGAATTCGCTTGAAGAGAAATATAAAACTGCAATTGCCAGAGTTGAAAAAATCGAGCAGTCCGTCCTCGCAAAAGCATTCCGTGGTGAACTCGTCGAACCCGACCCAAGCGATGAACCCGCAGAAATTTTGCTAAAGCGAATCCTCGATGTAAGGGCGAAAAATCTTTCGCCCCAACGGAAACGGAAAACCGGTGAAAAGAAATGAAAAACATTAAAATAATGGAGAATTAAAATGCCGAACCTGTTTCTTCTTTCTCCCGGAAGTCTCTGCGCGGAACAGGAACGGGAAGTGGAAGAAATTTTCAAACATGTCCAGTTCAGAAGATATGAAAAATGGGGTAAATAAAAGCTAATCCAGTGAAGGAATGCTGTCAGGAATGTATCAGATATTCATCTTTAAAAACAAACAGTTATATAACATTCTTTTCATTTTAAACTAAAAATGACTTTTATAATCAAGACAGCTTTTGATTATGGAGGTTTATATGAAAAGAGCTGTTTATGTTGTTTCTGTGTTACTGGCTGTAACTGCCGCATGTTCCCGTTATGATGATGAACTTGTTCAGGAATGCACAACGATCCTTGACTGTCCGGTCGGATATATCTGTACTGAAAGTGTATGTACTGAAGATTTAAGTTATTCAGATAATGAAACAGATGAAAATGCTGAACTTCCTGATATTGTTCCTGACACGATTGAAGAAAGTGATGATGAGTTTTCTGAGGTTGGTGACGATAATCTTGAGCAGGATAATGAGATTTCTGATCCTGATTCCATTGAAAGTGATGCTGATACTGCAAACGATTCCGATACTGATAGCGGCGGACAATGGCAGGAAGTGATCTGTTCTACAGAAACGGAATGTGATGAAAACAGTGTGTGTTACAAAGAGGGTAATGAATCTAAGTGTATAGATCCATTCAAGAAATACTGGAAAGTCTCGATAGATACGGTCTGTCTCAGTGAGAAAAAACCGGATGGTGACTACTGGGACGGGATTGACCTTATTGATAAACCGGATCCTTATGCCTATATGCTGATAAACGGCACTGAAGTTTTAAGGACACCCTATGCCGATGAGACAAAATGCGCTCACTGGCAGAATTTCACGAATATCAAATTTGCCGCAACTGATGTGGTTATTATTAAAATGATGGAATACGACTCGATGATCCTTAATGATGATGATAGCGTAGGGGAGTTCTCCTGGACAGAAGGAATCCCTGTGGAAGTATTCAAAGCTAGAGAGTTTGTTTTTGATAACAGCTCAAATCCGGGTTACACCTATATCAGAATAAGTTTCAAGGAAATGGATTGATTTAAATTAATATTGCAGTTTGAGTTCACTAATATCAAGAGTCGGTCTTTGAATATAATACCCCTGAACAAAATCACAGCCGCATTCCTGACATGCAAGAAGTTCCAACTCTTTTTCAATTCCTTCGGCAATCACTTTAATGCTCATTTTGTGGGACATATCAACAAGAGATGTCACGAAAAGCCGTTTTTTGGGATCATCAAAAATATTAGTGATAAGAAATCTGTCAATTTTTATGAAATCAGGCTCGAAATTATAAAGATTTTTCATTCCTGAAAAACCGGAACCGTAATCGTCGAGGGCAATAAGAAAAGACCTGTTTTTATAGTTCGAGAAGATTTTATGATAATTGGCTTTTTTTATTTCATGTTTTTCGGAGATCTCAAAGCAGAGATTTCTGTTTAACATTCCTGCATTTTCGATCATTATTTCAGTCTTTCCGGATTCATATTCTCTGTCAGTTAGAATTCTGTTATCAATATTATAGAAAAAGATCATATTGCGGTAAAAAGGGATCTGTCTGATCTTTTCGAGCGCTTTTTCTCTTAGAACGAGGTCGATCCTGTGCAGAATCTCATTTTTAAATGCCTCATCAAAAAAATTTGCAATTGAAAAATCAGGTTCATTATGCCGCAATAAAAGCTCAAACCCGAATGTTTTTCCCGTTGAACATTCAACTATCGGCTGCAATGCATAATCAGATTCAGTTAAAATTTTTTCAAGATCCATCATTTCCTCTCGTAGAACATATTCTGATGAAATATAATACGGAATTGTTAAGATTGTTTTTTAACAGGATGAATTTTTTATTTTCATACAACAGCGGCTCGGTCTCTAATAGTATACTTTTAGACTTCCGTAAAAAGCCGGCTCCCCGTCAATCACTGTCAGTGCATCGTCAAGGTGTTCAATGTTCTGTCCAAGAAGGTTGTTCGCTTTGAATGAAAGCTGATATGTTTTGTCATATGTGACTTGTGCTCCGATTGACAACATCTGATAATCTTTAAGTTCTGTTATGAAACCTGATTCGTTATCCCTATCTGCTCCTTTTGCCGGTTTCCAGCTCCATGATTTCCTGTCAAAACCGCCGGTGAACAAGAAAAATCCGCCAATCTGCCATTTGGGTGTGAAATCTTTCTCCAAATTCAAGGAAGCATTGACTGCGTGACCCGGCTGGAATCTGAGTTCTCTGTCTGTATCTCTATCTTTATTTCCCGCATAACTGTATCCGGCTTTGATCCATAACCATTCGACAGGAGTCCATTTTGAGGAGAATTCGACTCCGTAAACGAAAGCTTTTATTAAGTTTTCCTGTCTCCAGACATCGACTGTCGGATCTTTTTCCCAAGGTCCCTGATACTGAGGAGTGATAAAATTATCAATAATGCTGAAGTGTCCGTTTACAAAGAATTCAATTGTTTTATGAGGGCTGTATTCTGTACTTAATGAAAATGCCGTGCTGTATTCAGGTTTCAGATCTTCATTGCCGAACCGGTATGCAGTTCCTCCGTGTCCGTAACCTTCTTCATATAGTTCAATAACAGATGGAGCGTGAAATCCTCTTCCAAATGCAAAACGGAGTTTAAGATCATCAATCGGTTTATACATTACTGCGAGTTTCGGTGAAAAAACCGGATTCAGACCTTCAGGGATGTCAAGACGCAAAGATAGCGAAATGTGCCACTGATCTGTTATTTTCAGAGCATCGTGAGCAAAAATTCCGAACATAAACTGATCTTTCATTCCATCTATTGCACTTCTTTCAAACCAGCTGTGACGGTAATCAACTCCGAAATTGAGAAGATTTTTATTGTTAAATCCTTTCCATGTTGTGTAAAGCTGGGGAATTACGAGCCTGTTAGTCTCTTCACTTGCCTCATTTCCCCAGTCAGCATATTCGATTGAACTGTTTAATGACCAGTTTTTATTGAATTTTATCTGAGCCTTGCCGCTTGGCATTATAAGTCTGCTGTAAACACGGTCATCTCTAAACATCATTCTGTTTGAAAAGAAGTTTCCATTTAGTTCGGCACTGAACCATGAGACAGGATCCAGTATAAGTGAATTAATGAGTGAAATCTTGTTGTAACCTTCATTGTCAACCCTATGCGCCGGTTCAAGAAGAGGGATTCCGTCACTTCTTTCAATATCGGCAAAAAGTGATAGAACAGCTTTTTCACCTAATGGAGAAGTGAGCTTTCCGCCAGCGTTCATCGTCTGATATGAACCATATGTTCCGTAAACTTTCCCTTCGGATTTTTTCACTTTTTTTGATGTAATGATGTTAATAACTCCGCCGATTGCATCACTTCCGTACTGAGCTGATGCGGCAGATTTAATTATCTCAATTCTTTCGATGCTTTCAGGTGGAATGAGGTCAATATTCTGACCTGTGTGAATATGCTCACTCAGCAGTCTTGCACCATTTAAAAGAACAAGAACATAATTTGCCGGAAGCCCGTTTATTGAAGCGACACCTCTTTTCGGGAAACCGCTTCCTGTTCCTGTCTCCATAAAAACGCCAGTTACTTTTTCAAGAATTTCTGTTGTTGAATTAGCCTGAAGCCTTTTGATCTCGTCAGCGGTGACAACAGTTACAATTTCAGGACTGTTCTTTAAATAGACCGGCTCACGGTCGGCAGTAACGATCATCGTCATTTTTGCAACGCTGTCGTTTTCAGATTTCTCAAGTTCTTTTTTTTCTTCAGCGTACAGATTAATAAAAAAAATTGTAAAAAAAATAATGATGACAAACTTCATGATAGACTCCTGTCTGTTCTTATTTCAGATAAACTCCGTTCCCTGTCCCTTCAACAAATGAAATTCCTGCATTTTTAAGTGTCTGGGTGAAGCTTCCCGATCTAGCAGGGTCGCCCATCTGCATTCCATGATCTGATGTGAAAATAATGACAGATTTATCAAGTATTCCCCAGTTCTGGAACCATTTAAAAACAACGCCGATATCTTTGTCGATGTGCTCATATACATCTTTCATGAGATTGCCGTGAGGTCCTTTGGCGTGTCCGGCACTATCGCTTGTCGGAAAATTCATTATCACATATTTTGGCATCGGGTTGGGTCCCGATTTGAAGAGTATTTCGAGTTCGCTAAGCGCTATTCCTTCGCTCTGCTGAGTTCCCAGAAGGATATATTCTGATACCGGAATGTTCGGCAGCGGAGTGTCAAGAGAGGGGAGAAGGGTGTCAAAACTGACTATTTTTCCACTTCTGTCTGTAAGTTCGAGATCGGATGTGTCAGCTTCTTTTACGCTCGGGTCAAAAATGCTCATTGTGTATCCGCCGTCTCTAATCGCATTTTCCCAAAGACCGAAAACTCTGTGAACGGCTGTGTGCAGAGTTTCAGCCTCTCCATAGACCGGATTGAAATATTTTCCGGTACTTGCAGTTTCTGAGATCGGTGCGGCGACTTTATCTTCGCTCCTCAGATAGTATGAATTATCTACAAGTCCGTGGTGACCGCTGTAAATGCCGCTTCCAAGTACATTGTGACTCGGATAGGTAACTGAAGGAAAATTAGTTATCATACCAAATCTGGCAAATACTCCTTCATTTTTCATTTTGTTGAAATTTTTGAAATCATCCGGATATTCGTCCATAAGTTTGTAAACTTCAGTCATATTGGCACCATCAGCCACGATTATGATCACATGTTCGGCTTTTTCACCGTTTAAAATTTCTTTAATTACAGATCCATCCTGCCATTTGAGTTTGTTAAAAGCGCTCTTTATTCCTCTTTCATCAACGCCTTCGATATCCGGCATTCCGAAAAGCTCTGCAATAGTAGGTGCAATATCAGTATGTCGTACAGGTCTTTCAAGAATAGAGTGTGTTATGCCTTTTCCCCAGATCAAAAGAGGACTTCTTGACTGGATCATGTTCAATGAACCGTGATTTTCTGCATGACCTTCTTCATAATGTGAATAACCTTTCGGATTTACGATGAAATCACTGCTGTCCGGATGATCGAAATATGCTGTAAGTCGCTCATAACCGAATGGATAACTGTCTTCTTCAGGCTCAGGAAAGCTCATTCTGGGATCAGATGCTGAATATTCAAGATCTTCACAGCCGGAACCTTCAGGGTTTCCTCCTGCCGCAAGCTCTTCATTGTATGTCGGAAATGCCGTTGCATCTTGATTTTTTAATGGATTCTCACCGTCAGAGTCAATAATCTCATAAACATATCCGCGATTTGTGTTAACTCTTTTAAATCTGATGAATCCTCTTTCTGCAACAACTTCATACAAATCCTCCTCAAGTCTGGTCGCAACAAAATCGACCCCGGGATTTTTCAAAAGAGATTCAACAGATCTGTTATAAAGGTTCATTTCATCAGTTCCTGTAATACCCTGAGTAGTAAGGGGAAAAGATGCAAATCCTGAATTTGTTCCAGTGTTTTCCAGTTCAAAAGGTTCTGAAGAAGCTGTGAATTCCCCGGTATCTGCGGCAACAGTGATCTTTATTTCTCCAGAACAGCCGGCCTGTTGATCCCAACTGGGCCATGTAACAGTATGCGTTCCGTTCGGAAGTGCCGAAATATCTTCAATGATCAGAGCTTCTTCCGCACTTTCCCCGTTACATCCGCCTTCAAAGAAAACAGTTATTCTCCTTGTATCTTCATCCGGAAAATCAAGAGTGAAAGAGATTTTTATTCTTCCGAAGTTTCCTTCAGTTGTCACATTCCGCAATGGCTTTGCTTCAGGTTCATTGTCAGAATCAGCATATTCATCAATCTGTGATTCATCTTCATCCGGTTTTGAATTCTGCTCATCGGGTTCGGTCTTTTCTTCAAAATCATAATCCTGCTTATCACTCAGGTCTTCATCGGATGAATATTCTGTTCTGTCACATGAGATAAAAAGCAGAAAAACGGTAAAAATTAAAAAAACTTTCGGGATTTTCATTTTATTCTCC
>Ga0116171_10004667_pt1 | contig 12275 bp, 6 predicted proteins | sample AD_JPNHW2_MetaG_FD_89798 | JGI IMG/M metagenome (GOLD analysis project Ga0116171, IMG submission 89798) | Active sludge microbial communities of municipal wastewater-treating anaerobic digesters from Japan - AD_JPNHW2_MetaG | ecosystem: Engineered > Bioreactor > Anaerobic > Digestate | place...
ACCGCCGCCGCCGAGGTGGTCGGGGTCAAGTTTGACGGGGTGGATCTGTTCCTTTGCGATCCCCATGTGAGCATTGATTCAACGGACGCCGACCTCGAACGACTGGCCGAGAGAGTCCGGTCCCGGAATCTCAAGATCGGTTCGCTGGTGGCGCCGGTCTGGGGGGGGACGGGCGGCGGTTCGGCTATGGGGGATGTGGAGGAGCAGGGGCGCTTCCTCACCCAGGTGACGAAGGCGTGCAAGATTGGCAAGAAACTGCGGGAGATGGGGATTCGGCCCTACGGCTTGATTCGCATTGATTCGGCGGTGGACCCGGCTTCCTGGGCGGCCGACCCGGAAGGAAATCAGAAGAAGATCGCCGCGACGTTCAGTAAGGCGTGCGATATTGCCGACTTGTACGAGGAACGGCTGGCGGCCGAGGGGGAAATCTGCTGGGGCGGCATGCACAGCTGGAAGCGGATGGTCCAACTGCTCGAACTGGTCAATCGGCCCGAGACGTTGGGTTTTCAGGCCGACATGGCCCACACGCTTCTCTACCTGCTCGGGTACAACGCCCCCGAGGACGCCCTGTTGCCGGAAGGCTTTGCGTGGGACAATGAGGAGGTCTTCCTGGCCGCCTATGAAAAATTGACATCGGTACTCCGTTCCTGGACGAACGATTTGCACATTGCGCAGAACGACGCAACGGTCAAGGGCGCCGGTTCGCACGACAAGACCGGACGCCATTGTCTGCCGGACGATCCGAACGGGAAACTCGACATCCCGCGGCTGGCCGGGTACTGGCTGCGTTCCAACGGGCAGGTGACGCGCCGGATGCGCCACATCTGCTGGGACGGATGTATGTTTTCGAACGAAACCTTGATGAAACCGCAGACGTGGAATGCTATTCTCTCCGCCATGCTCGCGGTGCGCGATGCGCACGGCTGGCAGGAATAGCCGCACAGGGGTGCGTAGAATCGGGGAGAATCCGGCATGTTCAAAGGGCAAGGAAAAGGGTCTATGAGGAGTTTCTGTATTTGGGGGGTCTTGGGAGTGTTGTTGTCCGGTTTGGCGGGGTGCCAGAGTTGGCAGGTGCCCTCCGAGGAACTCGTCATGTATGGCGGTCAGAGGAAAACGCCCGAGCAACATGCCGCTGACACCAAGTTCTATCAGCAAATGGTCCAGCAGTTCGCGACTCCCCAGAAGGCCAGCAATGTCTGTGCGGAACGGGGATGGCGCTCTTTTTATGCGGGAGAATTGACGTCGGCCATGAAGAGTTTCAATCAGGCCTGGTTGCTCGATCAGGGTAACCCGCAGGCGTACTGGGGGTTCGGAGCCGTCTCGCTCAAACAGGGCGATTATCGAAAGGGATTGGATATGCTGGCCAAGGCTTACAATCTCGACCCGAACAATCCCCGGATCGTTTCCGAACTGGCCTACGCCTACGCGTTGAACGGGCGAGGATACCTTTCCTACAAAAACGAGGATGACGCGATGTATCTGCGGCTGGCGGAGGAATACTTCCGCAAGGCCAGCCGGTTGGATCCGACGTACCCGCTGCTCTATTCGCAATGGGCGGAAGCGCGTTATTACGAGCGCGACTGGGCGGGGGCGTGGGAGCGGGTCATGAAGGCTGGCGCCTTGGGCGGAGAAGGAACGGTTCACCCGGAACTGGTCGAAAAACTTTCCGAAAAGATGCCCTGTCCCTACGCGCCCCAGGGAAAATGACGAAAAATTTACCGATTCGAAAGGTCTGGAAATGGCGATGCGACAGTTGAATATTGGAATGATCGGGTATGGTTTCATGGGCCGCGCGCATACCAATGCCTATAAGCGCGTGGCGGACTTCTTCCCGGAAGTCGAGTGCCGGCCTGTCCTGAAAGCGGCATGCGCCCGCAATACTGAAAAGATTCAGGCTTTTGCCGACCAGTGGGGCTATGAATCGGTTGAAACCGACTGGCGTAAACTCGTCGAGCGCGCGGACATTGATGCCATTGACATCTGTGTCCCCAATAATCTCCACAAGGAAATCGCCTTGGCGGCGGCCCGCAATGGCAAGATGATTCTCTGTGAAAAACCGCTCGCCCTGAACGTGGCCGAGGGGGAGGAGATGGTCGCGGCCATCGAGAAGGCCGGAGTCCCGAACATGGTCTGGTACAACTACCGCCGCGTGCCCGCGGTCTCGCTGGCCAAGGCGATCATTGACGAGGGCAAGCTGGGGCGGATTTATCACTACCGCGCCAACTTCCTCCAGGACTGGACGATCTCGCCCGACGTGCCCCAGGGCGGGGGCGGAACGTGGCGGCTGGACGCGGCGGCGGCCGGATCGGGCGTGACGGGCGACCTGCTCGCGCACTGTATTGATACGGCGCTCTGGCTCAATGGAAGCATCACCAACGTCAGCGCCATGACCGAGACGTTTGTCAAGCAGCGTGTCCATGCTGAAACCGGCGCCCTGCAGCCCGTTTCGATTGACGACGCCTGCGCCTTCCTCTGCCATTTCGGAAATGGATCGCTGGGACTCTTCGAGTCCACTCGATACGCGCGCGGACACAAGGCGCTTTACACCCTCGAGATCAATGGCGAGTTCGCCTCCATCCGGTGGGATCTGTCCGATCTGCATCGCTTGGAATACTTTGACCACCGGGACGATGGAAAATTGCGCGGCTGGCGTTCGATCCACGTCAGCGATCATGGCGGCGCGCATCCCTATATGGATAAATGGTGGGTGCCGGGTCTCCAGATCGGCTACGAGCACAGTTTCGTCCACCAGGTGGCGGACTTCCTCATGGCTCTGAAGAAGGGTGAGCCGTGTGCCCCCACGTTCCGGGATGCTCTCGATACCCAGAAAGTCTGCGAGGCGGTCCTGAACAGCGCCGCAAAGCGGAGTTGGGTGGAGGTCTGAGAGGTTCGATTTCCAGGGGCGGTAGGGAGAAATCAGCGGAGAGGAGATGCCCATGCAATACGGTATCAATCTGCTTCTCTGGGCCGATACGCTCAGCGACAGCCTGTTGCCTTTGCTCGATGACATCAAATCTATCGGGTACGATGCGGTCGAATTGCCGATCTTCGAATTTGATGTGGAGAAGTATGCCGCCTGGGGACGCCATCTCGACAATGCCGGTCTGGCGCGCAGCGCCGTGACGGTTCGGGGGGCCGTGGACAATCCGATCAGTCCGGACCCGGCCGTTCGGGCTCTTTCCATCGAGAACAACAAGCGGGCCTTGGAGTGCGCGCAAGCGGCCGGATGCCGTTGCCTGATCGGTCCGATGCACTCCGGTCTGGGGGTGTTCTCGGGCGCCGGACCCACGGCGGACGAGTGGAAATGGGGGGTGGAGAGTCTGCGCCCCGTGGCCGAGTACGCCGAAACGTGCGGCGTGACGCTGGCCCTCGAGCCGATCAACCGGTTCGAGTGTTATTTCATCACCACCGCTTCCGACGTGGCGCGGTTTTGTCGCGAGGTGAACCACCCGCGCTGTCGGGCGATGCTCGATTCGTTCCACTCCCACATCGAAGAGAAAGACCCCGCCGCGGCCATCCGCTCGATGAAGGGGCTGTTACAGCACATGCACATTTCCGAAAACGACCGCAGCACGCCGGGTTCCGGCAACGTGCGGTGGACGGAAACCTTCGATGCGCTGGCTGAGATCGGTTATGACAACATGCTGGTCATTGAGGCGTTCGGATTGTTGCTCGAAAAACTGGTCCCGACGGTCCGGATCTGGCGGCGGATGTACGACTCGGAAAAACAACTGGCCACCGATGGGTTGCGTTTCATGAAAGAACAGGTCGAGAAACGGCGGCAGACCTGCTGATTCGACTCCTGAAGAGATCCCGGAACTCCCCGGTTCGCAGGTATGGGCCGGGGAGTTCTCTTTTCAACGGCTTGGAGAAATACGCTTCTCCTTGACTTTCGTGAAAGTTTCGTCTAAAATCTTCGCGTTGAATGGATGGACGGGGAGAAGAGAATCCGATTCTGCGATTCGGGCGGAGGGGTGTTCGATGCCTCACTACTTGACAAAACGGCAACGCGAAATCCTGACTTTTCTCGACGATTTCATTGCGGCGAAGGGGTATTCCCCCTCGCTTGAGGAAATATGCGCGGGCTTGGGACTTTCGTCCCTGGCGACGGTCCATGTGCATTTGAAAAATCTCGATGAAAAACGGATGATCCGGCGGATGCCGAATCGGGGACGCTCCATCGAGTTGACTCCGGCGGGGCTGAAATGGCGGGCGCAGAAAACCGAAAAGAAAACGGCTGGCTGGATCGCGATCCCCCTGTTGGGTCGGGTGGCTGCCGGCACGCCCATCGAAGCCATCGAAACGCCCGAGCAGATCGAAGTCCCGGCCGATTTTGTCCGGGGACGCGAGGCGTTCGTTCTCAAGGTTCAGGGCGATTCCATGATCAACGAACAGATTCGCAACGGCGATCTGGTGATTGTCGAGAAACGTTCAACCGCGGAAAATGGGGAAACGGTGGTGGCGCTGCTCGACGATTCCGAAGCGACGGTCAAGAAGTTCTACCGCGAACCGGACGGCCGTGTGCGGCTCCAGCCGGCGAACGACTCCTTACAACCGATTGTCGTCGAATCGGCTGCATGCACGATTCAGGGCGTGGTGATCGGTCTGTTGCGCAAGTATTGAAAACCGCAGTTGAGCGCCAACGGCGCTTCAACTGCGGTTTTCAGGTTCATCGCCCCGCATACTCGGGTTGGTGTCGGTCCGGACGTTCCTCGAAAAACTGTTTCGCCTGATACACGAAGGCCTCGAGCCGCAGTTGCAGATTCAGTTCCTGTTGCCCCGTATAGGCGGCGTGGAAGACCGGAATGTTGTGGTGATCGCGACGGACCCGCGTGAAGAGCGCCGAACAGATCGAGCCGGGCATGCAGGTGAACGGCATGGTGTTGACGACGCCGCAGACGCCCTCGTGGCGGATCAGTTCGACCGACTTGCCGATGGTCAGGATCGCCTCACCGTAGAAACTGGAATCCAGGTAGGGCTTGGCCATTTCAAACAGCGTCTGGGGACCGGCGTCCGGTTCGAGGCCGAACAGGGAATACGCTTTCTTTTCATCGAAGTTTTGGACACCGCGCGTCGCCAGCCCCTTGAGCGCCTTCAGATGGTGGCCCCGGGCGCGATGTTCCTGTCCCCGAATCTCACTCAGATAGTGGAACCATTCTCCCATGGTGGGAATCATGACTTCCGCGCCCAGTTGCTCCAGAGTGCGCACCACGCTGTTGTTCGCGTATTCGTTGGTTCGGACGTACACTTCTCCGACCACCCCGATGCGGGGACGGTTTGGGGCGTCCAGGCGCCGTTCGATTATTTTCCACCGGGCGGCCAGCTGCCTCATCGTTTCCCAGAGGGAGTCACTTCCGCGGGCGATGGCTTCCGATACGGCCTGAACGGATTCCTGGAACAAGGCGTCGCTTTCCCCGGGATTCTGTTCGTAGGGGCGGGTCTTCAGGAGTATTTTCTCCAGAACGTCCACGCAGACGACCGCCTGCCAGGCATGCCGCTCGAAGTTCTTGCCGATACTCGACGTGGTTTCGATCCATTCGTTCCCCTGTTCCAGAGAAAGGATGGGAACCTCTTCGAGTCCCAGTTTGTCGAGCACATGGCGGTGCAGGCAGTGGTACTGGCCGAACCGGCATGGCCCGTCGGTTGAGGCCATGAAGAACGCCGAACGGTTCGGATTGAAGTCGGGACGGCGAGTTTGCCGCACCATATCCCCCGTCGTCAGCAGGCAGGGGTAGCATTCGCGTCCGGACGTGTAGCGGCGGCCCAGTTCCAGCGATTCCTCATTGGACGGGTCCATCGCCACGGCCTCGACCCCCATCGAGCGGAAAGCGCCCGCCAGCGCATGGGCGTGGGGGGACATGCAGGGGATGTAAAGGCGGCGGTGATTCGAATACACACGGGGCGCTTCTTCCTCGGTCGGGCCGGTCTTTCTCCGCTCGCGGTCGAGATTGCGCAACGTGTCGAGGAACGCTTCGCATCGCGTTAACAGTCCCGCGTCGGCGCTGTGTTCGTCAATTTCGAGTTGGAGGTAGGGCTTGCCGGACATTTCCTGCCGGAAGAAGTCGAGCAGGAACGAGTCGGGGCCACAGCTGAAGTTCGTGACATAAACGCCGAACAGGTTGGGATTCTGGCGGATGAGGGTCGCCGCTTTCATGATGCGCTGACCGTAGCGCCAATAGACTTTCCGCCACCGTTCCGGCAGGCGCATCGAGCGGAGGGGGAGCATTTCCATCGGAATCGGGAGAACGCCGAGGCTCCGGAATTTCCGGGACAGGTCCAGGTTCATGCCGGGATCGCATCCGTTGTAGGGCCGCGCGACGATCACTACGCTCGGGGTCTCGGGATCGAGGTTCTCGAGAATCTCGCGGCCTCGTTCCTCGAGGGTGTGGTAGAAATTTTCCTGGGCGGCGTGAGCCAGCCGCAACGCCCGGCGGATTTCCGCCTTGCTCGATTGCAGCGTCTTACCATGCTGGATCAATTCCTGCTCCAGGTGTTGTTGCCCCCATTGAAAATGGAGGACCGGACTGAACACCCGGATGCCCTGCGCTTCCGGGTCTATTGAACTGCGCAGGGTATAGGGGAGCGACTGAACCAGCGGACAGTTGAAGACCGCCGCGTCCTGGGGGCCGAAGTCCTCATTCTCGGAGTTGATCAGGCTGGGCAGAAAGATCAGGTCGGGCGACTGGGCCATCAGTTCCAGCACGTGTCCGTGCGCGATTTTTACCGGAAAACAGGTCTCGAAGACCACTTTCTCAACTCCCTGCCGGACGACCGAGGTCGTGGTGGCGCCGGAGAGAAGAATCTGAAAGCCCAGCGACTCGAAGAACGCGCGCCAGAAAGGAAGCACGTCGTAAAACGACAAGGCCATCGGGATACCGACGGTCCCCTTAACTTGAATATCCTTTTGCGGCTCGGCGGGGGTGGATTCTCCCAGCAGCAGGGCGTGGCGTTCGGCAAACAGGTCGGGCAGATGATCGGCGACCGAGGAATGGCGGTCCACGTCGTATTTCTCGCACCGGCTGCCGGAGTAAACCGGACGCTGTCCCTCGAACTGGACCCGACGGATCTCGCAGAGGTTGTCGCACGAACGGCAGACAAAAGAGTTGATCTTGAAATCTTCCTGACTGAAATTGAACCCCCGGAAACGGGTCCGGACCGCCTCGCCTCGCTCGCGCGCTTCCCGAGCGTTCTGGCGGGCCAGCAGCGCCGCGCCGATGGCCCCGGTCACTTCATGGTGGGGAGGGACGATCACCTCTTTTCCTGTCACCTGATTGAACGCGGCCACGACCGCCTTGTTGAACGCCGTTCCCCCCTGGAAGAAAATCCGGTCGCCTACCCGCCGTTCCCCCACCACCCGGTTCAGGTAGTTGTGGACGATCGAGTAGGCCAGGCCCGCCAGCAGGTTCGAGGTCGCGGCGCCCTGCTGCTGGTGGTGAACCAGGTCCGACTCCATGAAGACCGTACACCGATCCCCCAGGCTCACCGGCGAGTCGGCGTCCAGGGCCAGTGGACTGAATTCTTCTTTCAACTCCACACTGAGGCGCTCGGCCTGTTCTTCGAGGAAGGATCCCGTTCCCGCCGCGCAGGCGCGGTTCATCTCGAAATCGCACACCGTTGCCTGGTCAATGCTGATATACTTCGAGTCTTGGCCGCCGATCTCGAAGATGGTGTCCACGGTCGGGTCAATCCAGATTGCGGCGGTGGCCTGTGCGGTGATTTCGTTTCGGATGATGTCGGCGCCGACCAGTTCACCGATCAGGTAACGGCCCGAGCCGGTGGTACTGACCCCTCGGACCTCGATCCGGTCTCCGATTTCCGCCTCAATTTCAGCCAACCCTTCCTGGACGGCTTCGATGGGGCGGCTGGCCGTTCGCAGGTACCGCTTGGCCAGCAGCCGCCCGTCGGCGTCCAGGGCGATCACGTTGGTACTGATGGAACCGACATCAATCCCCAGATAGGCTTCGATTTTCTTCTCAGCGTTCTGTTCTTCCAGAAGAGGGACCCCATTATCGGGGAGCCCTGCCGCCGTCAGGAAGGGACGCAGACGGGGCAGGTTGTGCGCCGAGTGGATTCTGGGAGTCTTCAGGTATTCGCGCAGAGCCTGGGCGCCCCGGAATTCGGTTTGCGTGTTGTGGCTTTGCAGTCGCCACGCCGCGCCCAGTGCTCCCAGGGTCCTGTGGTGGGGCGGGACGATCAGTTCGTCCGGTTCGAGTTCGAGCACCTCACGAAAAGCGCGAACCATTCCGGCATTCGAGGCCACTCCACCCAGAAAGGCCACCGGCCGTTCAAACTCTTTGCCTTTCCCCACCGTCGAGACGAAGCTGCGCGCCAGGGCCAGACACAGCCCCATTGCAATATCGGGGACCGGTGTGGCCACCTGCTGGAGGTGGATCATGTCGGACTTGGCAAAAACGCTGCAGCGCCCGGCAATGCGGGGAGGGGTACTGGATTCCAGGGCCAGTTTCCCGAATTCTTCTTCGATCGCGACTCCGAGTCGAGAAGCCTGCTGGTCCAGGAACGATCCCGTTCCTGCCGCGCAGAGCGAATTCATGGAAAAATCGCGCAGGCTGGCATCCGCCAGGCCGGCAGTCGAGTCGAACACCAGAAGTTTGGCGTCCTGTCCCCCGATTTCAATCGCGGTCGGAGTCTGGGGACACACCCGGCGCAGGCCGACGCTTTGGGCCACAATTTCATTGACGCTCTGGCCACCCAGAATGCGGGTCAGATGACCCGATGCCGAACCGGTCACCGCCACCCCCGCGACGGTATCCTGAGGAAAACGGGATTCCAGTTCTTCGAGCGCGTCGAGCGCCGTCTGATAAGTCTGGCCGTGGGTACGTCGGTAATCTTCAAAGAGTACCTGTCCCTGAGAATCCAGAACGGTGGTCTTCAGGCTGACCGATCCGGCGTCGATTCCCAGCCAAATCCGATCTGCCATGGGAATTTCCCTCCTGGTTTTCTTGAAATGGTCCCCCGCTGGTACGTGAGTCATGATATCCAACTCAGCCTTTCTTCAAGAACTGCTTTCTGAAACGATCAGAAAGACTCTCGAATCTAAAAGCCAAATCCGTACCATCTCTTCCCGCATCGGTCCAGTATTTTTGTTTCCTTTATGAGGCGTTGTCGAATAACGAGTTACTATTTCATCAAAGCGCCGTTTCGCGACGGACATTTCCGGCTTCTGTCATTCTGTGCCCGTACACAGGGCAATAAATGTCAGACTCTTGGGTCGAATACTTCTGGAAACAAATCCCTTCGCCGGTTGTCTGCCGGTAAGATGAATACGAAAACACCCGGCCTCCTTGTACGAGGACGGGGAACAAATTTCAATTTCAATTGCGTGAAATCACGCTGCGCGACTTAGAAATCTTCCATCGCCTTGTAAAAACCAAGGTAATCCGTACTTTCGCTTTCCAGAAACTTGATCGCCTCACGTGGATGCTCGTTGAACTGTCCCGTAATCATGTAGGGAATATCGTACCCCCATTCGGTCGTTGTGCGCAAGGGGAGAAAGGCATTTGTGATGCAATTCAGGATCGGGCGGATGTCAAACTTGGGATTGCGCAGGAAGCCCAGTAACAGTTCCATGGGACAGTTTCCGGCGCCCCGGCCAAGCCCGTAAATTGTTGCATCGAGGTAACTTACGCCAATAGTCAGGGCCTGAATGGTGTTGGCGAAGGCCAACTGCTGGTTATTATGGGCATGGATACCCACCTCTTTGCCTGCACTTTTCATGATTTCGAGGTAACCCATGGCCAGGTCCCGGGTGGTTTCCGGGTACAATGACCCGAAACTGTCCACCAGATACATGACATCCACGGGCGACTTGGCGATGACCTCGAGGCCGTCGCACAACTCGCGTTCCGAGACGCGCGAAATAGACATCAGGTTCAGGGTCGTCTCATATCCCTTGTCGTGTGCGTCCCTGACCAGATCCAGCGCGCCCGGAATCTGATGGATGTAACAGGCCACGCGAACCATGTCAATCACACTCTGATCTTTGGGCAGGATGTCGGTGTGGTAATCGGTCCGGTGCGAATCGGCCATGACCGACAGTTTGAGAGCATGCGGGCTGTCCCCGATGACCCGGCGCAGGTCATCCTCTTTACAGAACTTCCACGGACCGTAGTCGTTGACGGAAAAGACCCGTTGGGAAGATTTGTACCCCAGTTCCATATAGTCCACGCCGGCAGCCGCACAGGCGTCATACACGGCCCGCACAAAACCGTCTTCGAAGCGGGCGTTATTGACCAGAGAACCGTCTCGGACTGAACAATCGAGGACCTTGATGTCTGGACGAAACTCCACTAAATTCCCCTTTGCCGCGTCATCTCGATGATGTAATAACATGAATCCAGGCTCCTTTCCACCTCTAGAACCCCTATTTCAAGCACGGTCGCCCGATTTTTGTCAATAAATCTTTGGTTTTTGTTGAAAATGGGGCCGGATTCTCCGAAGAATTGCAGAGAACAAGGAACTATCCGGTTTTTCCGGTGTCTGTTTGAGGTGTGGCTCGTTTGGTTGGCTGAATAAACTTCGAAAAAGGTCTCAAACAGCATCTTCCCAGTCAAGGAGAGCGTCTTATGAAAAAGAATACGGTTGGAAAATATGGGGTTATGCGGTTCATTCTGATTCTCTGGGCCTTGGCGTTCTGCGTGGGGGGAAGTGCGTTGGCGCAGGGTACTTTGTACCTCCACGATCCGGGGATTCGTATCGAGGGGGAACCATCGGCTCGAGAGGTGGCGATACAACCGGTCCCGCGTCCTCCGGATCAGCCGCCCCGTTGGGATGTCCCCCCGGCAGAACTGGTTCGCCTGAAGGTTCAGGTGGAAATCCGCGATCAGGTGGCCGTGACGGAGTTGGATCAGGTCTTCCGCAACCCCTCGAATCGGCGGCTCGAGGGCACCTATCTGTTTCCCCTTCCGCCCGATGCGGCGGTCAAGGACATGAGTCTGTACATTGACGGCAAACCGGTCGAGTGCGAGGTGGTCGAGGCACAGAAGGCCCGGCAGATCTACGAAGGCATTGTCCGCAGCATGCGCGACCCCGCCCTGCTCGAATATGTCGGACGCGATCTGGTCCGGTTGCGAATTTTCCCCATCGAACCGCTTCAGGAACGCCGGGTGACGTTCAAGTACAGTCAGGTGATGCGGCGCGATTTCGATCTGTTTGTGTATTCCTACCCCCTCATCGGACGCGATCAGGCGCAGCGTCCCATCGGCGAGTTCGAATTGAAGGGGATGGTGGCGACGCAACTGCCGATCACTTCGATCTATTCGCCCACGCATGACGTTGTGCTGGATCGCCGAAGCGACACGCAGGTCAAGTTTTCCTTCAATCAGAAGAACCAGGCGCCCCAGCGGGATTTCAAACTCTATATCGGGACGCACAAGAGCGAACTGGGCGCCGACCTGATTGCCTATCGCGATACCGACGGCCCCGGTACGTTCATGCTGCTTCTGGCGCCCCAGATGGGGGGAGCCGAACGCAAGACGATGCCCAAGGATGTCACCTTTGTCTTTGACTCGTCCGGTTCAATGGCGGGCGAGAAGATCAACCAGGCACGGAATGCCCTGAAATATTGCCTCAATTCCCTGCGCGAGCGCGACCGCTTCCGGCTCATCCGGTTCAGTACGGAAATCGAAGACTTCTCGAAGGAGCCGCTGGAGGCGACAAAGGAGAATGTCCAGCGGGCGGTGAAGTTTGTGGAGGACGTGCGCGCTTCGGGAGGGACGGCTATTCGGGACGCCCTGATGGCGGCCCTGGATGCCCGAGGCGACAATCGGGAGGGACGGCCCAGTGTGATTGTCTTCCTGACCGATGGTCTGCCGACGGTGGGGGAGACCGGGGTCGAACGGATTGTGGACGATGTGGCCAAACGGAATGAGGCCCAGATGCGGGTCTTCTCTTTTGGTGTGGGGTATGGCGTCAACACGCGATTGCTCGATTCGGTCTCGGACAACAACGGCGGGGTGGCCGACTACGTTGCGCCCGAGGAAGACATCGAGGTCAAGGTTTCGAACTTTTTTAACAAGATCGCCGATCCAGTTCTGACCGATGTGGTGCTCGATTTCAAAGGGGTGGATGTGTCGGACCTGTATCCGAAGAAGTTGCCCGACCTGTTCGCGGGTTCGCAGATCACCCTGCTGGGACACTATCGGGGCGACGGACCGGCCACAATCGTTTTGAGTGGAAAGGTTTGTGCGTCCGATTCGGACGACCACTCCGTCAAACTGGAGAAAAAGGTGTTCGAGTATGAACTGAAGTTTCCCAAA
>Ga0116171_10004668_pt1 | contig 12275 bp, 9 predicted proteins | sample AD_JPNHW2_MetaG_FD_89798 | JGI IMG/M metagenome (GOLD analysis project Ga0116171, IMG submission 89798) | Active sludge microbial communities of municipal wastewater-treating anaerobic digesters from Japan - AD_JPNHW2_MetaG | ecosystem: Engineered > Bioreactor > Anaerobic > Digestate | place...
CACGCCAAATCACCTACAGCTCAGTCATCTCAATCTCAGTCGTCTCATGCTCAATCACCTCATGCTCAAATATCTCCTGCAAGATCGTCTTCTGTGAAAATGATCTATTCAATTCCACTAAAATTCGGCGACAGAAGGCTGAAGACAACCCTAAAAGAAGATGTATCTAGCTTCATCCTTCATGCAACTGCTCCTGATGAAGCGGCAATGATCGAGATGAAAGCCGGCCAGTTTTCGCAAGCGAGCAACCAGAATCTCATTTTGATGAAAAGAATGCCAGCAAATTCAGCCGTAAATCAGACTGCACCAATTGAACAAATGCAATCCGGGAACTCCAGAGATCTGGCTTTAGGTTCAGCTCGATCCGGAGGCTACTCGCAGCCTGGCCACGAAGAATCACCTGGGAAGGAGACGGGCACGGAATCATTTCATGAGCTGAAGGGCATTAACACAACCCGCATTGCAGATAGCATTTACCCAATTATTGTAAGGAGAATCAGAACGGACATGGAGAGGAGGGGTTATTGTTCCCGTGCCTGAGAAAAAAAAGGCCTTGATTCATGTACTTAACGCAAGAGGTCGGATAAAAAAAGAGGTGCATGTCCTTTTTTATCCCTCTGAGTACACATTCGAGAAAAATAACGATTTTGCAGAAGGGGGACCTCATGGGCTCGATTCGCCTGTGATTTCATTCAATAAAGGTGGTATGGAGACCCTGAGCATGGAGCTGTTCTTCGATACCTACGAAGAGAGAAAAGATGTCAGAGATTACACCCGCGAGATAACCGACCTGCTTAAAATAGATCCCGCGATTCATGCGCCACCAGTCCTCATTTTTATCTGGGGCAAAACCCATTTCAAATGCGTTTTAAAGAGGGTCTCAAAAAAGTTCACAATGTTCAGGGAGGACGGCGTACCAGTCCGAGCAACCCTGAATGTAACCTTTCAGGAATATCGCCCGGAATCGAGGTCGAAGGAGAAACCCAATGAATCATCAGACAAGACCAAGATCTACACGATAAAAGAAGGCGATACCCTGTGGTCCATATCCACTCAATCCTACGGCAGTCCTGCCTGCTGGAGAGCCATAGCAAATGAAAACTGCATAGAAAACCCAAGGATCATCGAGCCTGGCACAAAGATCAAGATACCGCCGCTTGAGGATTGAAATCATGCCTTTTCTGAAGTACATGCCGGATGTATCAATAACCATAGACGGCAGCAGACAAAACGATCTGGAAGATGCCGTTGTCGAGGTTTTGGTCGATGATGCATTGGATGGCCTCAGCATGTTGCGCCTCACCATTTTCGACAAGCCGGATGATACTACGCTAAAATATAAATGGCTGGACAGCAGCCAGCTTGACCCGGCAGCAGGAAAGGAGATCTCGGTATCTTTGAACTACGTTGAAAGCACCGAGAAGGCCAGTGAGCCTCTCTTTAAGGGATTCATCACTGCAATTTCACCAAATTTTCAATCTGACGGGATTTTTTCTATCACAATTGAGGGATATGACCATTCCTACAGGCTGCAAAAAATCTATACCAAAAGCTCTTTCGATAAAATAGACGACTACTCAAAAATCGTCAGGACTCTTGCATCAAATGCCGGAATCGGCATTGGAATTGTGGACTCAACAGGGACCATTCCCAAGACAAGCATCTCGATAGATTCCGAGCAGAGCGACTACCTGTTCATCAGGAAGCTGGCCGAGCGCTATGGCTATTATTTCTATGTAAGGAACAATAAGATCTATTTCCTCAATCCTGCTGGCATTCCATCGAAGCCCATTGACCTCAAATGGGGCAGTGATATCACCAGCTTCCATCCGAGGATGAGCGCCTCTCAGGTTGTTACAAGCGTGACTGTCTTTGGTCCAAGCCAGGAGAGATCCAAAGAGTCGGTAACTGGAAAGGCCACAATCGATGATATCAGATCCAATGAACCCGAAAAAAAGAGTGGTGCTAAGCGGCTTAGCTCTGGAAGGCTCGGGCCAGTAGATGTCAGAATTCATAGCTATCAAGCATCGAGCAATTCCGAGGCAGCCGCAATTGCAAAAGGGATCATGTACCAGGCAAACAGCAGCTTTATTGAAGGGGAATGCCAGTGCATTGGAAATCCTGCCATCAGAGCATGTTCGGATGTGAGAATTTCGGGATTGATGTCTGAATTTGATGGCATTTACCGGGTGAAAAGAGCAAGGCATGCCCTCAATAATGATGGTTATATCACAACCCTCGATCTGATGAGAGGAGGTGCTTAAACTGCTCGAATTTCTGACGTCACAGATCCATCAGGCATCTGCAATGAGCGGCGTGGTCATAGGCATTGTCACCAATAACAATGATCCTGAAAAGATCGGAAGAGTGAAGGTGAAACTGTATCAGGGCGGAGAAGAGAGCGATTGGGCAATGGTTGCAGTGCCAATGGCTGGAAAAGAGATGGGCATGTGCTTTATTCCAGAAGCTGGAGACCGGGTCATTGTGGCTTTCCTGGATGGGGATATCAATCATCCTGTGATAATCGGCTCAATTTGGGACCAAAAAAATCCGCCTCCGGCAGATACAGAGGACGGAAAAAACAATATCCGGATGATAAAGTCCAGAAGCGGCCATCAGATAACATTTTGCGATGATGGACAGGGAAAAAAGGAGAAGATGGAGATCAAAACCAAAGCTGGTCATACAATTCTCCTGGATGATGCTTCAGGCAGTGAAAAACTGGAAATCAAGGATAAATCCGGCAAGAGTTTGGTGTCTCTTGATTCTGCAAAAAAAGAGCTTCAAATTGCGTCCGAAGACAAGATCACAATCAAAGATGGCCAGGGAAGCACTGTGGAGATGGGCCAGGGAAAAATTGCCGTCAAATCAAAAGGGGAGCTTCAGATCTCCGGACAGTCAAAGATCGCAATCAAGGCCCAGATAATAGAGATTGAGGCCGGTGCGAATATGACGATCAAGTGCAACGGCCCGATGACAATCCAGGGCGCTATTGTTAAGATCAACTGAAAGGTGATGATTATGCCTCCTGCAGCCAGAGTTGGCGACACGACGAGCCACGGAACACCACTTTCTCCTGGACCCGGAAGCGCAAATGTTCTCATAGGCGGGATGCCTGCCTGGAGGGCGGGCACCGATATGCATACCTGTCCGCTTCAAATGCCAGGCCCGGTGCCCCACGTGGGTGGAGTGGTGGCAATGGGGAGTACAACAGTGTTTATCAACAACATGCCTGCTGCACGCCAGGGAGATCAGATAGTGGAGAGCGGACCGCCCAATGCCATTCTCATGGGCTGTCCGACGGTTCAAATTGGTTAGAGGAATGCCGATGAATAGCGAATTTTTGGGACGCGGCTGGAAATTCCCGGTCAATGTGAACTCGAGGGGTGGCACTGCCTCCTCTGAGTATGAAACGGATGTGCTAGAGGCCATTGGCCTGATCCTTCGCACTTCGAGAGGAGAAAGGGTCATGCAGCCTGATTTCGGCTGTGGGATTCATGAGATGACCTTTTCGACCATCGATACAGCTACCGCTGGCCTGGTTGAAGAGATGGTGAGGGAGGCTTTGATCCTGTGGGAACCGAGGATAGAGGTCGAAGATATCAAAGCCACATTAGAGAGCTATTCGCAGGGGCGAATGGATATTTCGATCGATTACCGCGTCCGGGCTACAAATAACGAATTCAATCTGGTCTATCCGTATTATCTAAAGGAATGAATGAGATCATGCCAGAGATCATAGATAAAACCCTGAAGGAATTTTACGATGAGGACCGCAGGAGGGCTCTTCAATATGTACCTGAGTGGAGGCCTGAAGAAAATGGAGACTTTGGACTTGCTCTTTTGAGGATATTCTCTCACATGAGAGAGGAAATCGCGTCCCGCTTGAACAGGGCTCCTGATAAGAATCTTTCTGCATTTCTCTCTCTTGTTGGAACGAGCCTTTCCCCGGCAAAGCCTTCAAGGGTTCCTGTTACCTTTTATCCTGCGGAGGGCTATTATCAGGACATCTTCATGCCAGCCCAGATCCAGATCACGACAGAGCAGACTGAGAGCCACGGCATTCTCACCTATGAGGTTTCAAGAGGAATATCGATCACAAGGGCCAAATTGGATGAGGTCTTCAGCGTAAACCCGGAGAACGATGAGATATTTCGCCATACTGATAAAATAGCTGAGGGCATGGCAGTTAAGCCGTTTCAGGGCGAGGACCTTCAGGAGCATCTGCTTTTTTTGGCAGAGAAGAATCTATTTCACCTGGCCAATGGAGGAGAGATCGCTCTGGAATTCGAATTCAATCCTTCAATCCAAAAAACCGGCAAACTCGATGCTGCCAGCGAAAATATCGATTTGAACGATTACTCCTGGCATTGTCTCACAGAAAAAGGAAGGGCTGAGATTTTTGCCTCACGGATTGAGACCAATGCAAACAAGAGCCTTGTAATCCTCGATGTGCCTGCCATAAAGCTAGAGGAAGAAGATATCTCAGGCCAAAAATCCATATGGATCTCCTGTCAGCCAAAAGTGGACATAAAAACCGCCTCCAAGATGAATCTCATTGGCATAAAAATCGCCTGGGTATCTGGAAGGACGCAGGCTGATCTTGGATTTTTCAATTTTGCGCCAATCGATTTGAAGGCTGGTAAGATCTTCTATCCGTTCGGCAATGTGCCTAGAGCAACCGATGCATTTTATATCGCTAGCAGAGAGGTCTTCTCGAAAAAGGACTCCACTGCTTTTGTCGTCTTCAAGAGGACGACCGCCTACACACCGGAAAATAGGCCAAAAGAAGGCCAGAAGGTTGACCTATCATTCGAATACTGGAATGGAAGCTTATGGAAGCCCATTGCCAATTGCATAGACAAAACCAATGATTTCCTGACGAAGGAAGGCGATCTCACTTATCAGGGGAGCATTCAGTTTCCAGTTCCAGCGGATATAGACGAAATTGATGTGGGTGGCGAGAGAAATTTCTGGATAAGAATTGTGCTGGCAAAAGGAGACTATGGACGCGAGAAGCTGCCTGATGCGAAAGTCGGAGATCCCATTGTCTGGGAAATAGACTACTCGGGAATTCATCCTCCAAGCTTGAATTCCATAGAACTGACGCACAGGACTACAAAAGCCTCATCGTCTCTGGAAAAATGCCTTGCAAAAAATAATCTGGAATACACCGACCTCTCTTTGAAAAGCAACGGTCCGGAGGTTTTCGCGCCATTCTGCCAGATGAGAGAGCAGAGCTCTTCCATTTACATGGGTTTTGATGGCAATTTGGGGCGGGGCAATCTCAGCATCTTCTTTTCCCTGGCAAAAGACAGCCTTCCATCCAATTTGCTTATCAGATGGTATTACTGGGCAGAAAATGAAGGGCTTTATTCATGGAAAAGCCTGGGTGCGTCCGACAACACAGATCATCTTAAAAAGAGCGATACTATCGAGTTTCTGGGGCCGACGGATCACATCAAAAGGACGATCTTCGGGAGAGATCTCTTCTGGATTTTGGGAATTGTCGAAGGCGACCTTGAGAAGATGCCATCTCTATCAGGAATCTGGCCAAATACCATCTGGGCTGAGCAGATTGAGACCACCAGAGGCGAAATTCTGGGATCGAGCAATGGCGAAGGATCACAGGCATTTGCCCTTTCAGGTTTTCCTGTGATCTCGACCGATGTATGGGTCAGAGAAGGAAAGCCGCTGTCCAATGAGGATGTGCAATCCCTTCTTACGAGCAGCCACAACATAGAATATGTAAAAGACGAATCCGGAAAGGTCATAGATGCCTGGGTGCTCTGGAAACATGTAGACGATTTCTATGGCTCCGGGGAGTTCAGCAGGCACTACAGCGTATCGGCAAATGAAGGCCGAATCAAATTTGGAGATGGCAGGAAGGGCATGATTCCTCCTGCTGGAAAGGAGAACATCAGGGCCAGCTACATCAAGGGAGGCGGCGAAATCGGAAATGTCAGCTCCGGGGAGATCAAAGCTTTCCGAACTCCGGTCGCGGGTGTTGCATCAGTCATCAACCACGAGCCTGCAGAAGGTGGCAGCGACTTTGAAGACATCGCCAGTGCTTTAAAAAGAGGCCCGAAAATGCTGAAAAGCCTTGACCGGGCAGTCACATTCGAGGACTTCGAATCTCTGGCGACGGCCTCATCAAGCGCAATAGCCAGAACGAAATGCATTCTGGAGAACAACAGCCTTCTTGTGATAATAATTCCGAAAAGCGATAAAGCCCAGCCTAAGCCATCATCAGAGCTGATCAATATAGTCGCCAGCTACCTCAAAAAGAGAATGCCCGCCTCGCTATCTGCAGATGACCTGACTGTTCGAGGGCCGAAATACAGAGAGGTAAGCGTGCAAGCAGAGATTGTGCCAATCTGTCTTGAAGGTGCTGCAATTTTAGAAAAGAAGATCGCAGACAATCTGAAAAGCTATCTGCATCCCCTGAAGGGCGGACCGGATGGATTGGGATGGGATTTTGGAAGATCAGTTCAGATCTCTGATATTTACTCGATTTTAGAGGGAATAAATGGAGTGGACCATGTAAAAAAACTCAGCCTTTTTGGCCTGAATACGAAATTCTCAGACCAGGAGATCGTGGCATCGGCAGAGCATAAGATTACCATCCAGTCTGAGGTGATGAAATGACGCTGCCACTCGATAACCTGGACGATATGACATTCGTTGACCTTTTCAAAGAAGCCATTTCTCGCATTCCTGTCTATGCACCCGGCTGGACAGACCACAACAAATCAGATCCTGGCATTACATTCATCGAGCTTTTGTCCTGGCTGACTGAGATGCAGATCTACAGTCTGAATCGGGTGGGAAGAAGAAGCCAGCTCAAGTTTCTCAAGCTCCTGGGAATTGAGTCTCTCAAGGCTAGAGAGAGAGCAGATGTGCCAGTCACATTCACTTTAAATGAAGACAGCAATCCCAAACTGGTCCCCAGAGGAACAGTTCTCCTGGCCCAGGATACCGATGGAGGCCATCTTTGTTTTGAGACCCAAAAAGATATCTGGGTCTCGAATGTATCAATAACTGGCATATTCTCTGTCATTGAAAATGGAAAGACATTTGAGGACAATATATCTGCCAACCAATCCGAGCAGATCTATTTTCCAGCTTTTGGCGCAAGCTCCAGAAAGAATGATGCCCTCTATATCGCTCTCGATAAAAATCCAAAAGGCCAATCCCTCACATTCACATTCTTCATTCACGATGAACCTCTGCGGCCAGATGCAGATGATGAGAGCTTCAAGCATTATAGCCCATTTGAATTGACCTGGGAGGTTGCTATACAAAATGGCAAATGGCTGGAGATTCCAGTAGCATCCGACGATGATGAGACTCGATCTCTCACATATACAGGGGCCATCCAGTTGGATGTGCCAGATGATCCAAATATCGTCATATCAGATGCTCTCAAAAAGTTCACTGATCAAAAAACATTTCTCATAAGATGCAGGGTCAAAAATCTGGTCGGCCTGTCTGATTCTCAATCAATAAAGGCCATTGTGCCTTCCCCGAAGATTGACCGGATAATCTTGAATACGATAACAGCTCTGCAAGGAAGGACGATCACAAAAGAAGTCATCATCAGCCCGGAAAAGGACGGCCTTCCTGCCATAACCCTTGACCTTGGAGATCAGCCGGTCCAGGATGTCCTGCGCCTTACTACCATCTCGAATGGCAGGGAGATTGAATGGAAAAAGGCATTTGATTTTGATGCAGCACGCCCGGAGGATTGCTGGTATGTCCTGGACAGGACCCTTGGAAGGATCACCTTTGGAGATGGTCTGCATGGCAAGATTCCATTGAAAGGAAGCAATATCCAGGTCAGCTTTTGCATAGGTGGTGGAACTGAAGGCAATGTGCCTGCTAATTCTGTGAGCACAGTGGAGGGCCAGTTGAAGGATCTGATTTCCGTCTTTAACCCGAAAGCGGCGGAAGGTGGAGCCCCGGAGGAGACCATAGATGAAGCAGTCATCAGAGCCAGAAGAGAACTGCAGAAATGCAGGAGAGCAATCACCTCTGAAGACTATGAGACACTGGCACTTCAGACGCCTGGAGTTAAGATAAAAAGAGCCAAAGCCGTACCCATGTATCATCCAGCTCATGCAGAAAGGATATTCAATGTCGTAACCGTGGTGATAGTGCCGGAGAATAGCACTCCAGGATCAGATCCAAGCCCTGCAATTCTGGGAACTGTGCAAAATTATCTTGATCGAAGGCGGCTGCTCACCACCGAGGTCTTCGTCAAGATGCCGGAATACATACCAGTATCTGTAAAGGCAGATGTCATGCCTCTTTCCGGACAGGATCCAACCACAATCCTGAAGAGAGTGCAGCAGAGGATCCGGGAATTTCTCGATCCCTTCATTGGAGGAGATGACGGAGCAGGGTGGCCTTTTGGAAGATCGGTATATCTTTCAGAGATCTATAATCTGATTGACGGAGTGAACGGCGTGGACTATGTGGATGCTGTCTTCCAAAAGAAGGGGAATGGGGACTGGATTTGCGGAGATGTTGATATCCCGGTACTGGGGCTGGTTTATGCTGATGCTGTTGGGATCAATATCCTTGATAGATCAAAACCTGGAAGAGTGGTCAAGCTATCAGGAGGCATCTGAATGGAGGAGATCAGATTCAGAGCTGTGACCCATGAGGACTGGAAAGGGCTTGGCGGCGAAGGTATTGGAACTGACGATTCCGGTAGTCTGACGCTCCTTTCGACAGCCAAAAGCGGGAAGCTGAGTCTCGGGATTCTTGACAGCGGAATTAATGACTGTGCATGGCACCGGCTGGCAGTTCTGGCAGAAATTCCCGAGAACTCCTGCATCGGCTTTGTGGTCCGGGCGAGCAATGATGCAGTTAGCTTCGGGCAGGCTGAAGAGGTGATATTGAGGCCAGGAGATCGTGATGCTCTGATCATGGGCTCGAATAGAGACGAAATAGCAGGCAGGTTCATCGATGTGACCGTCATGCTCGAGAGAACTGGCAGCGAGAGCCCCATCCTTTCTCAAATCCTGTTCTACTATCCGAGGATCACATATCTGAGATATCTTCCTGCTGCCTATCAGGAGGATGAGGCCAGCCGCAAATTCCTGGAGAGATTCCTGTCCATCTTCGATACAGATTTGCAGGAAAGCGAGGACTTGATAACGAATATATCATCCTTTATCGATCCTGCGTCAGCACCAGCCGATTTTTTGCCGTGGCTTGCGAAATGGCTGGAGCTGGATCTCTATGAGCTGATGGGAGAGAGGAACCGGGATTACCTGGCAAATGCTGTTGAGCTTTACAAATGGAAGGGCACAGCCCGCGGCTTGAAGGCACTTGTTGAGATTTTGACTGCCAGAAGATGCTGCATCAGGGAGTTTGGAAAGAGCATCTTCAAAAGCTACGGCATGGAGAATATGCTGGCGGGCTCGAACGAAAGCTCAGACTATTCTGGAGATTGCGGCTTTTCTGCGAGGAATGTATCTTTGACTGTAGATACGAATAGCCTTGATCCTGGAAGCATAGGGTCGTTTCGAGACCGGCTGCACTATGTAACGGACACGAGTTCAGATGGTCTTTATTCCTCTAATATGGTCGGCATATATATCTTGCTCGTAGGAAATGAAGGTCTGCCAGTTGACAGAGATGACCTTGAACATATAATCGATTCATTTCTGCCTGTATATGTCAGGAGCAGGATTCTAATCGTGAATATTGAGCCGACAAGAGTTGCTCATGCAACCGATCTGATACGGGAAAAAGTCGGCGTGGCCATTACCAAATATACAAATGAACGCTTTGGCATATTAAATATAGGGCATGCATATAAAGACCGATCCAGTTTCTCAGTTTTGCAGAGCTGGGGGGCCGAGGCTGGCGGGAAGAGCAACAGCAAAGAAAACAGGACATACCACAGAGCGATATCAGGGACTCTGATGTCAAAGACGCCAGTAGCCTGAAATGAAACAGCATGTGCTGGAATTAACTTGAACTAGAAAACTTGAACTCGAAAAGTCAGGGCTGCAATAGCCTGAAACTTCATCCGTCGAAAGATTATTTTTTATTATGTTGCTAATATTATTAATTTTAAGGAGGAGATCATGCCAATTGATGAGGACTATGGAAAGCTGCTGGCTGCTATCATGAAAAAAGATTTCAGCCGGATGACGGGCATCGATTATATCGCTGTAGGCGGAGGCGGAGCAGCTGGACAGGCTGACTTCAAGAAGGATGTTAAAACGCTGTTTGCAAGCTTAAAAGATGATCCCAAAGTCCCTCTCAAGATAGATGGGACCAGATGGGTCTGGGCGAAGAGAATTGATTCAGACAGAGATATCAGCTATCTGGATGAAAAGGATCAGGTGGTAAAGGAAATCACAAGAAAAATCAGAGTCGAGGTATCCTTCGATAAAGGTGTCCCTTCGAGCGATACACTTAGCTTTTCCAGGTTTGCACTCATCGCTATAGATTTCAAGGACAGCGTATTCAATGTTGAGAAGATGTTTTTTGTGGACTATGTAGCACATGATCCAATTACAAAGGACGAGAGCACAAAGCTAGTCAGGGACATAGTTCTTGATTTTCCTGTGAAAGAAATTAAATAGAATTCAAAGGTGGCTTTTCAATGACAAAATCATTCTGGATGAAGGATCAAAAAGGCAATTTCTCCAATGGCGGAGATGACACCTTCGATGAGACCAGGGATTATATAGGCATCAGGTTGCAGCAGGGTGTCCCGCTTCTGGACAGGGACTGGAACGAGCTTGAGGATCTCAAGAGGAACCAGGATAGGATTATTCGGAAGAATTATTTGGGCGATGGGACTCCTGATAACGGCTTTGCCATCTCACAAATCGCAGGAAAGGTCGATGATTTCACCATAAGCAAGGGACGCTGTCTGGTTGACGGCTTTGAAGCTGTGAACAGGGCTGATAAAACATATAAGAGCCAGAAGGATGTGCCTTCTCTAACCATTCCTGATGGCAAGAGGACTGATACAGTCTACATCGATCTATGGATCTCTGAGATACATGGAACGGATGAACTGAAAAACGACCAGGATATAAAGATGGAGACCTGCGCCAGGCACAGAGTAGAATGGAAGGCGCTGGTCAATGAAACCGGCAAGCCTCTTGATCCAGTGGAATATCACCACTATTATCAAATAGCCATCATCGAAAGAGACGGCAAAAATATAATTGCCATAAAAGATCTGAGAACTGCCCTGAGGATCAATCCGCTTTTTGGTGCACTCACAGTAACCGATGATGAACGCATAGGCATTGGCACGGTTGATCCCAAAAGAATCCTGCATGTTGAAGGCGGCGAGATTCACAGTGGCGGTGTGAATGGCTCCACTGCAGGCTTTTCATTTGCCAACCGTGACGCACCCAACAATGGAGCATATGTGGAAAGCGGAGCTGACGGTCAGAGATGGGTCTGGTATGCCCACGGACAGGCTGCGTGCCTATGGTCAGGAAATGACAAATTATCAGTGGATAAAGCCGGTAACATGAATCTATCTGGCGCAATCGCATTTTCGGGGAGCGCTGAACGCAGGGTCTATGGAGACAGCAGAGCTGGCTCAAACTCTGTGATCCTCAAAGGAAAGTGGGATGAGCTGGAAATTAAGGGTAGAGTGATAGACTGGACCGGCTCCAATCTGCACATCGGATACCAGAATGATCACAAGAATGACTTCATATACATCGGTTATGGTGATAAGCGAATAAAAGGATTGGAGATCAACCACGGACCAGTAGTAGGAGTCAAGACCGCTGATAACGTAGGGCTAAAATTGAATTCCGCCGACGGAGGCGGAGTGATCTATGCCCAGGACATGAACCACTCCATATTTCTGCGAGTAGGCCTGGACGGCACTGTAAACGTTACGGATTACCATCAACATGGATCCCATCGATTCTTTACGGGCGGATCTGTTGAAGCTCAAATTGAGAGATTGAGGATCACAGCAAATGGAGCCATTGGAATAGGCACTGCAGATCCCCAACGCATCCTGCATGTAGAAGGCGGCGAGATCCATAGTGGCGCTGCGAATGGCTCAACTGCTGGCTTTTCATTTGCCAACCGTAACGCACCCAACAATGGAGCATACATAGAAAATGGGGGAGAAGGTCAAAGGTGGGTCTGGTATTCAGCAGGGCAAATTGCACGTTTATGGACAGGAAATGACAAATTAACCGTGGACAAAAGCGGCAACGTAAATATAAACCATGGAGCTGTAAAAGGGGCAAAGACAGCGGATAACATCG
>Ga0116171_10004670_pt1 | contig 12270 bp, 9 predicted proteins | sample AD_JPNHW2_MetaG_FD_89798 | JGI IMG/M metagenome (GOLD analysis project Ga0116171, IMG submission 89798) | Active sludge microbial communities of municipal wastewater-treating anaerobic digesters from Japan - AD_JPNHW2_MetaG | ecosystem: Engineered > Bioreactor > Anaerobic > Digestate | place...
ATGAGTCCGTCAAAAACCGATCTTGAGTCAATTGCAAAATGGGGTGATTATCCGGAATCAATGGATGAAAACATTCTAGCGCTTGATGAATGCTGGGGACTGAGGCGTGGCGGACTCTATATCGCTGACAAAACAAAAGGAGACATACTCTGTTCTCATATCAAGCAGCAGACCGGCAATTCTTATGCCTGCCTGCCGTTGATGGCAAAAGGCGAAGTACTCGGACTTCTGCACCTCAGATCAAAAACCGGACAGGATAACCAGAAATTCATTGAAGAACTGAAAAACGGCTCGACTGCACTTATTGAACTTCTGGCTCTTGCCATATCTAACATCAAGCTTCGTGAAAAACTGAGCATCCAGTCAATCAAAGACCCATTGACAGGTCTTTTCAACCGCCGTTATCTTGAAGAAACATTTCTGCGTGAAGCGACCAGAGCAAGAAGGAAACAAGTTCCCATCGGCATAATAATGGTTGATATAGATCACTTTAAAAAATTCAACGATATCTTCGGTCACGCAGCCGGAGATCTGGTGTTGGCTGAACTTGCCAAGTTCTTTACCGTCAATCTGAGAGGATGCGATATAGTCTGTCGTTACGGCGGAGAGGAATTTGCTCTTGTTCTGCCTGATGCCAACCTCGAAAACACCTTTATCAGAGCACAAAATATGGTCGAACTGGTTCGAACTCTCCGTTTGCATTTCAGCGGTCAGGCACTTGGGCAGATAACACTTTCCATGGGCGTTTCAGCATATCCGGTTCACGGCGAAAAACTTGAAGACCTTCTGAGAAAAGCCGATACTTGTCTTTATCAGGCAAAGCAGGAAGGGAGAGACAGAGTAATTGCTGCTGATGTTACAAATCAATGATCAGATCTTTTGCAACATATTTGTGGATTATTGCTATAATTTCCATATGCACTTTCGTCTGTTTTTCAGCAAAAGAATACCTTACTGAGGGTGATATTGCCATGATCTATCTTCTGGGAGTTGTTGCCGTTTCAAGCAGATTTTCATGGATACACTCTATAATTGCGGTCTTTTTAAGCGTCGCCTTGACCAATTTCCTTTTTGTTCCGCCTCTTTACACTTTTCATGTTGAAAATATCCGTTCGCTTATCACTTTCACAGTAATGTTCATTGTCGGAACTGTTGTCACATGGCTTTCAATGAGCCTTAGAAAGCATAACGAAGAAATGAAAATCAAAGAAGCTGAGAAATCCCAGTTTATGCAGCAGAATGAAGAAAACAAACTTAAATCCGAAAAAGAAAAGCTCCGCAACGATCTGCTTAGCTCTATCGCCCACGATCTCAGGACACCTCTTTCTTCAATTTCAGGAACAGCGTCTGTGCTCTTGCAGAAAATGAACGATATAAATAATGATAAACGGAATGATATGCTTCTTACAATTTCAGATGAAGCTTTCAGGCTTGGCCGGCTTGTGGAAAACATCCTGAATATCACAAAACTTGAATCAAGCGGTTTTGTTGTGAAAAAAGAGTGGTATCCTCTTGAAGAGATAATTGTTTCCGCTACTTCGAGAGTTGAAAAACTTTACAAGGATAGAAATGTGAAAATTTCCCTGCCGGATGAAATGATAATGATACATGCCGATCCTGTACTTATTGAACAGGTAATAATAAATCTTCTTGAAAATGCTGCGAAATATTCATTTGAAAAGACCGAAATAAATATTGAAGCCGGAACAGAAAATGGTTTTATCTTTGTCTGTGTTATTGACAATGGTCCCGGTGTAAAAATTGAAGACCTTGATATTATATTTGAAAAATTTCAGCAGTTGCAGAGAGGATCTGATATGAAAACCGGTTCCGGTATCGGACTTTCAGTATGCAAAGCGATCATAAAAGTCCATAATGGTGAGATCTTTGCACAGATCACTCCTGAAAATAAATTCAAAGTTTCTTTCAAACTTCCGGACAAGGAAGTTTTTACTCCGGAGAAAACACAATGAAATACACTATTCTCGTCATTGAAGATGAAAAACCGGTCAGAAAATTCCTTTTGACAGGTCTTTCCGGAAATGATTTTAAAATTATTGAAGCGGCAACAGGCTCTGAAGGATTGTCTCTGGCATCCCAGTTCCTGCCAGATGTAATGCTGATAGATCTCGGACTTCCTGATATTGACGGAATAGAGATCATCAAAAAAATAAGAGAATGGAGCCATGCTTCAATAATTGTCATTTCAGCAAGATGGAAAGAAAATGAAAAAGTTGCGGCTCTTGATGCCGGTGCCGATGATTATCTTACAAAACCTTTCGGAATGAGCGAACTTCAGGCTCGTATCAGAGTTGCGCTGAGAAGGAATTCACTTATTCAGACAACGCAAATTGAAAATACAGCTTTTGAGCAGAGTTTTCTTAAAGTTGATTTTGCTTCAAGGACCGTTTTTATTAAAAATGAAAAGATTCACCTGACACCGATTGAATACCGGCTTTTATCGGTAATGATAAAATATGCCGGAAAAGTTGTAACTCACAAACAACTGCTTGAAGAAGTCTGGGGTGGTGAAAAAGGTGAAGATTTCAACCAGTATGCAAGAGTCTATATGGCCCATTTAAGAAGAAAGATTGAACCTGATCCTGCACATCCCAAAATACTTATTACAGAAGTCGGTGTTGGATACAGGCTTATAACAGACTGAAATTATTGCCAATTCATCTTATTTTTATACAATTTTAATACTCGGCTTCATTATTTTAATACCTTTTTTATAACATAAGAAAAATCTCACTACTATAATCAGCCCGTTTTGTTCTTAGGGGATTTCGCATGAATCTGAGAATGATAAAAGATATAATCAGTCTTTTAGAAAAATCTGGAGTTTCGGAAAATATTCCTGTAAATATAACTGTTGAGAAAAATTCAGGAATTAAAAAGAGCTGGACAATGTCATTTAACATTTCCGAATTTCAGAACGGGCAGCCTTCAAAGGTCGAACTCAAAATAAAAAAAGAATCTTCAGATCATGAAAACTAAAAGACTGTCAAGCGGTCACTATCTTATGCTGTCTTTTATCGTACTTATTCTGACCGGAACTCTTTTTCTTAAGATTCCGGTTTCGACATATTCCGGAATTTCATGGATTAATGCACTATTTACCGCAACATCAGCAGTTTGTGTCACAGGACTGACATCTGTAGATACTGCGTCTACTTTTACAATTACCGGACAGATAATAATCCTTCTGCTGATCCAGTTCGGCGGAATAGGAATTATGACATTTGCGGCAATGTTCATTTTCAGTTTTAATAAAAAGCTTTCTGTATCAAACAGAGTAATGATGGAAGATTCATTCATACAAGGAGCTTCAGACTTTAAACTGTCTGATTTTGTTAGATTTATAGTCAAATACACATTGATATTCGAAGGAGCTGGAGCAATACTGTTTTTTGTTTTACTTGATGAAAAGAATCTATTTAAACGACTGTACTTTTCAATATTTCACTCTATATCAGCTTTTTGCAATGCCGGATTTTCGACATATTCAGACAATCTTGTAAGATACAGTCAGAACGCCGCTGTCAATATTACAACAATGGTTCTTATCGTTTCAGGCGGAATCGGGTTTTTTGTAATGTTTGAAATTAAGACAAAAGTAAAAAGTTTTTTTGTTAAAGAATCAGCATCTCAGCAGAATTATTATTTTTTTTCACTTCACACATGGATTGTTCTTGTCACGACCGTAATCCTGATCACCGGCGGAGCTTTTCTCATTTATTCTTTTGAGACACATTCCGGTGGAAACATATCTTTTCTTCAGGCATTTTTTCAATCTGTTACAAGCAGAACTGCCGGGTTTAACACAATTGATATAAGCAGCCTGAATCATGGAACGCTCCTCATCATTATGGTCTTGATGTTTATCGGAGGCTCCCCAGGTTCAACTGCCGGCGGAATCAAAACTTCTACATTTGCCATAATTTTCTCAATAATATTCATGGGAAGAAATAATTTCAAAGATGTCGTAATAAGAAACCGGCATATCCCGAGAAAAAATGTAATCCATGCCCTTGTAGTTTTTGTTTTTGCATTCAATATTGTAATGGTTTCAACTGTTCTGATTATTTTCTTTCATCCTGAAAAAGATATAATGTCTGTGCTTTTTGAGTCAGTTTCGGCTTTTGGAACAGTAGGATTATCAACTGGAATAACTTCGAGCTTAAACGGATCTGCCAAACTTGTCATTATTGCGACAATGTTTTGCGGAAGAATAGGCACGCTCACGATTTTTTCTTTATTTCTGTTAAGGAAAGATAATCCTGTGAAATATGCTGAAGAACGGATAATGGTCGGTTAAAAAAGAGGTTGTCATGTTTGGAAAAAAAGAGAAAAAAACCGCAGTTGTGATAGGTCTGGGTGAATTCGGACTTCACCTTGCACTCAGTCTTGCAAAAAACAGTTGTGATGTCATTGTGGCAGATAGAGACCCGAAAAAAGTCGAGTCAGTAAAAAATTTCGTAATGAAAGCTGTCATTGCCGATGTATCACAGAAAAATTCACTTTATTCCATAGTTCCTGCTGATGCCGACTTTGTTGTTGTTGCACTGGGAAATATAGAATCTTCAATCATGGCGGCATTATATCTGAAAGATCTTGATATAAAATCGGTCTATGTTAAAGCAATTTCAGAAGAGCACGAAAGAATTCTTAAAATGATGGATATTAAAAACATTATATTCCCTGAAAAAGATATGGGGCAACGGTTTGCAACAAAGCTCATGAGCAACAATCTCCTTGATTTTCTTCCCCTTTCCGATGAATACTCTGTTGCTGAACTTACACCGCTAAAATCCATGGAAGGACATTCTTTAAAAGAAATAGACTTCAGAAAAGTGTATAATCTATCAATAATCGCAGTCAAAGAAATACCGGGAGAACTGATAATCTCACCAAGTGCCGGATTCAAGATCAAATCAACAGACATCCTTATTGTTCTCGGTAAAAAGGAACAGATTGACAATTATAATTCTATAAAAAGATAATCGTATAAAAATCTTTGACCGAACTCTCCTTTACAGTATTCTTTTTTGAACTTGGAGGGCTGATCGATGCCAAATTACATCACATTCGGGATATTTTTTACAATTGTTATTTCCATTACTATCGGAATGGTGAGATTTTTCATTATTTCACTTAAAAAAGCATTTCCTTCTTGCGGGTTGCACCCCGTGCTTCTCAAGGTTTTCTATCTGCCTGTTCCTCTTTCATTTTTTCTTTTCTATAACAGGGATCTGGAAGGAGTTTTCTATCAGACTGTTTTGGGTTATTTTTTATATTTCTACTTTGCTTTGCTTTTTGTTTTCTTTCTTTACGGGATATTTTTTGAATTTCTTATTCTTTTAAGACGGAAAAATTTCAAAAAACGGAAATTCATGTTCGCTGTTATTTCGGTTATTGCTTTTTACACAATTGCAATCGGATTTTATCTTGTGGATGATATTCAAGTGGAAAAACTGGAAATAACTACTCCGAAAATAAAGCAAGCAGTTAAAATCATTCAGCTTTCAGATATACATTTCAGTATGACGACTGGAGCGGCATTTGCAGAAAAAATCAGAAATACGGTGAACAGTCTGAAGCCGGATATTGTTCTGGTGACAGGAGATTTTGTCGATCACGGAATTGCCGAACCTGAAAAGGCTGCGACTTTTATGAGAGAGATAAATGCACCTATGGGCAAATATGCAATTTCAGGAAATCATGAATTTATTAACGGGTTTGAAAAATCTGTTGATTATGTAAAATGGAGCGGTTTCAGCTTTCTCTATAGCGAATCGGTAAAACTGAGCAGTGGAGTGACACTTGTCTCGGTAATGGATAAAACAGCAAAACGATTCGGATATGAGATACCCGATGATATTGAAACTCTTAAAACAGCAGATCTGTCTGATTTCGTTATCTTTTTAAAGCACCAGCCTTCGATTAATGATGGGACAGAGCAGTATTTTGACCTGATGCTTTCGGGGCACACACATGGCGGACAGCTATTTCCATTCGGCATTTTTGTCAGGATGTTTTTTCATTATTTTTCAGGAACATACAAATTCAAAAACGGCTCGACTCTTCATGTAAACAGGGGAACCGGCACATGGGGTCCGCCTGTCAGGTTCGGTGCAATGCCTGAGATAACACTAATAACTCTTCTTCCTGAAAATCTAGAAAAATAAAACCTTCTGATATATGATACAAAATCGCTGTTTCAGATATTAAAAAGGAGTTTCCTTTGCGATTTATCATATGTTTGTGTTTCGTTGCACTAATATTTACCTTTTCACAGCCTCTTCGGGCAGAGAGCAGCAAAAGCGATCAACAGCAAATCAAAAATGAGTACGAGAAAACCATACCTTGGAAATCTGCGCAGGAACAGTCCTTAAGTTTCAAAAAAACCTATAAAATAAAAAAAGCTGCAGGGGTTTCGTTTGTAATTCTCGGAGCCTTAACAATTGTAACAGGTTTCGGTTTTATGGGTGCATTTGGAGAAGAAGGAGCTTTCATCGGAGCGCCTTTTATGTTTGGGGGACTGACATTAATATCAACAGGACTGACCATTAACAGTTCTGCATATTACAGTTTAAAAGGTTCAGAGGCATTCGACAAAATATCAGGCAGCAGATATGATCACAATATGTCTGCCATGCAGTATTATGAGACTTCCGGAATAAAACTGTCCGTCAAGAAAGAAGCTTCCGATGATTTTGGTACAAAAGGAATTATTCTGACATCTATTTCAACAACACTTCTTGTTGCTTCGATAGGCTGCTTTATAGGTGCCGCAGTCACTGGCAGTAACAATAAATCTGATAATAGCGATGAATCTGATAATAATGACGGAGATATCGGTGAAGCAATGGGAGAAGGCTTGGAATCGGCACTTTTGCTGATGGTGGGAGTTTCAGGATTAGTTTCAGGAGTTATCATTTTTTCAGAAGGAATATCACTTCTTGCCGTATCTTCGAAATGGAGCAGATTAAATCCACAGTCTGGATCTGTTACCTTAAACAGCATAGCTCCGATAATAGACCCTGTTTCCAAAACCTACGGACTGAGCATGGGATTTTCATTTTAAAAAGGAGGTGCCATTGAAATTAGTCAGACATATCTGCATGCTATCTCTGATTTTCTTTTGTTTGAATTTTCAGATCTTTGCTCAGGATGCTGATATTGCTGACGAGAGTGTCAGTGATGTTGAAGCTTCAATTCCTGATGCCGACATTCAGGTCGAAAATGCAAAAGAAAAAACTGAACCCGAGAAAACTGTTGAGCCGGAAAAAGTGGAACCTGAAAAATCTCCTGAACCTGCTATCATTGAACCTGCAAAACCTGAACAGGAAAAAACAAAATATGTAAAAAAAAGAAATAATCACCATATATTCACTGCTCTTGTAAAAAAAGAGCAGCAGAAAAATTTAAGAGGTTACTCGAATAAAAAAGCCGGAGCTGCGGTGTTAATGACTATGGGGCTTGGTGTTGCAATTTCAGGGCTCGCATTGGCAATAGCCGGGACCGACTTGTCAGTAAGCAACGACGAATTGACAACACAAATGATGATGTATGGCGGAACAATGGCCGTAGGATTAGGCACTTTTCTCAATTTTTCATCTGAACACAGCCTGAACAAATCCGGATCTTTTGCTTCATGGCTCGAAAATAACAACGATAAACAGATTCCGCAATCAGAATATGATGAATTAACAGAGATCAAAAACTCGGCAAAAAGAAAAAGTGCAAAAAAAATGAGAGAGCACGGTGCAGGAATTCTTTTTCTTGCAGCGCCGGCTTTTGCAGTTTCTATTTATTCTTTTGTCAGGCTGTACAAAGATATGGAACAGGATTTCACTGACCACGACGATAAACACGATAGAAGAGTGACTACCGCACTTGTGTTCTTATCAAACTCTATGACTCTTATTCCCGGAATTGCATTGACTGTTCTGGGATCAATCATGATACAGAAATCTTATAAATGGCAAAACTTGTATAGCGAAAACGGCAGGCTAACGCTGAACACAATAGCTCCCGTGATTAATCCGGTCTCGAAAACTTACGGAATAAATCTTGGATTTTCGTTTTAAAAGGAGGACTCTTGAAACTTTTAAGATTTTTAGGGATAACTTGTCTGATTTTTATGATTTTCAGTTCTGGAATTTATGCTGATGAACCTGAGCCCAGAAATGGAAAAGAATGTCAAGATTATGAATATTCTTATGGAAAATATGTTTTCACAGCAAGAAACCTGATTAAAAACGGGAAACTTGGAAAAGGGGCCCGCCTGTTAAAAAAACATCTCGAATGCTGGGATGATAGTGAAATTTCTATTGAACTTGGCACACTGTACACATATCAGAAAAGATATTATCTTGCCGGGCTTGTTTTTAAAGAAGCCGGCATGATGGATCTTTATAATAAAGTTGAACGGTTGAGAATCGAGAATAATACTGACGAAAAAATGTCAGCTATACGGGAATCAGCACGAAATAAAGCATTTAATTTTGAAAAATCCTATAGAAAAAAGAAATACGGAACAATACCTCTGTTTGTCATGGGATCTCTGTTCGCGGGTTCAGGGTTTGGTCTATTTCTTCACGATAGGGCTTTTGGAGGCACAAATTCACCGACCGCCCAGTTTACATTAATGTTTTCCGGATTATCTATGATAGGTTCCGGAATTTTATTAAACCTTTCTGCCGAGCGTGACAACAACTCATATCATGCATATAAAGACCTTTCAACCAGACAATTTGAAATGGATTCAATTCTTGATGACGACTATATTAATCCTCAGATTGAAAACACAATAAAACTCAGTTCGATACAAACAATGAAAAATCACGGAACTGTTTTAATTCTAATGTCGCTGCCCATGCTGGCTCTTTCTGTGTTTGCGATCTACGAAACCTTTCATTATGTTTTGTATAATGGATCCATTTTTCACTTTAATGATGATGGCGACGAATTTATGTATGCTCTGTTCAGGGTTTTCATCATGCCGGAGATTGCGGCAGTATTCACTTTATTCCCAACCATATTTTGTCTAGTTAGCGGTATTAAAACACTCGTAAAAGCTTCAAGACAGGAAGATTTGAGCAAAGAACCAACCGGTTTTACGCTGAACAGCATAGCTCCGATGATAGATCCTGTTTCAAAAACTTATGGCGTTGCCATGGGATTTTCGTTTTAGAGATATTACTTTAAATTCTGTGAGAACGGGATAAGTTTGAATCCCTGAAGAATTTTGCCGGTTTGTTTCTGGGCTTCTTCAAGTAGTTTTGCAGGATCTTCCTTCCACATTCCGAGTATAACCGGATATCTTTTTATTATTGCTCCGTCACTGACCGAGAAATACTTGCCGTCGTTTTCAAATGCGACACTGTATCCATTGTATTGAAGATCAATCACCTGAATTTTCTCATTGTTTTTTGCATCCCACAAAATAACTTCCTTACCTACTGAGGCAAAAAGAGAACCGTCAGGAGAAAAAACAACCATATTCGCAGGTCCTGAATGACCTTGAAGTATTGCAATATTCTTTTTTGACTCTATATCCCATTTGTAAAGTTTTCCGTCTTCTGTTGCAGTTACGGCATATTTCGAATCCGGTGAAATGGCAATAGACATGATATTCTTGGAAACACCTTTTGATGAAAAGATATTTCTCCCGTCAGGTACACTCCAGAAATTCAAATCACCATTCCTTCCTCCTGAAGCGGCAAAATTTCCGTTCTTTGACACAGCCACGGCAAGCACAGGTGTAGCCTGTTTTAGAACAGCTATCGACCTTTCCTTTCCCATATCCCATATTCTTACAGTTCTGTCCTTACTTCCCGACACCAGATAATGCCCGTCAGAAGTGAACGCCAGCGATGATATCTGATCAGTATGCCCTCTCATTTCTGCAAGTATCTTCCCGTTCTGAGGATTCCACATTCTCAGCATACCGTCACTGTCTCCAGATATAAGATACTGTCCGTCAGGTGAGAATGCTATGCTGTATGACACGATTTTTGGCATGCCGAAAGAAGACTGCATAGATTCACCTTCCACATTCCAGAGTTTTATTGTCGAGTCCCAGCTCGATGATGCAAGATATTTCCCGTCAGGTGAATAACTCAGCGAAGGAATGTATGTTGCATGACCTCTGAATGTGAAGACCTGTTTTTTGATATCTGTCTTCCACAGTTTTATAACTCTGTCTTCACCTATTGAAACAATTGAATTTCCCATAGGCATGAACGAAGCGGAAAAAATAGACCCTTCATGTCCCCTGAGTTCTGCCACCTGCCTTGTCTTGAGATTTATCAATTTGATAATACCGTCTCTTGTTGAAGCGGCGGCGAAATTCCCATCACTAGAAATATCAAGGTCAAAAAAAGCATCCCAGTGTTCAAGAATGTTTACAGGAACCGGATTCTCAATATTCCAAATCAAAAGTTTTTTATCATATCCTGTGGAGATGAAATGGAGATTATCTTTCAGAAATCTTACCGCAATGACAGGTTCACGATGATTCTTGAAATTTGCAACAAATACACCATTTTTCAATAGATATATTCCGCCTGAACTGTCTGAAACTATTATCATACTTCCATCAGGCGACCAGTCGGCAGCTCTTATGGAACTATCTCCCTGAAAGACTTTTCTGGCGTTAAGCTGAACTTCATTTATGTTGACTATCCACAGATTCTTTTCAGTACCTCCGAAAGCTATTTTTCCCGAGTCAGGAGAAAAAGATATTGAATATATTTCACCATTTGGAGCATGTATCGATCTGATGAGCATCCCTTCCTTTGCATCCCATAAATTAAGAGTTCTGTCGTAGCTTCCGGAAGCGAGATATTTACCATCAGGTGAAAATTCAATAGCTGAAATTTCGTCCTTATGTCCTTCAAGTATGAACTTTAACTTTCCGTTCGATGCAAAATAGACATATATCTCTTTTTTCTTTCCGGCAACTGCAATCATGCTTCCGTCAGGTGAAACAGCAATATCTCTCGCATCAAAAGGGACAAAAGTTATGTCAGCTTTAAAAGCATCGTTCTGATGAACATTCGAAAGATATAGCGCCGACTGCATGGAAAGAAGCTGTGCGGCACTTTCTTCGATGTTCTCATTGACATATGATAAAGGATATTTCCAGGGACTTTTCGGATTGAAAGGATTGTGATAAAGTGCAGCGGCAGAAAATACCGAAGCTCCGGCAAAATTTTTCTCTTTTATAAGTTTTTCAGCATACTCAAGATAACCGAGAGAAAGGTTGAGATGAGCAGCCCTTTCATTTTTTACAGATTCACGATATGCATAAAGTATTATCAGAGAACCTATGAAAAGAACAAGTGTAAAAATACCGATAAGACCTGATAACGCCCTGTTTTTCCTTACGAATCTCTTGAAGAGTTCCCACGAGCTGTATTCATAGGCTTTTATTCTGCCTCCAGACATGAAATTTTCTATTTCCCTTGCGATCTCAATGGCAGACTGATATCTGTCAGCTTTGTCAGGAGTAAGTGTTTTGGAAACAACCGCACAAAGATCCATCGGAGCTTCAGGCTCATATATCTTTATTTCAACAGGAAATTCATTTTTTACCATTTCCAGAGTTTCTTTTATGTCTCTTCCTTTGAACGGAGGATGTCCGGTAAGGATTTCGTAAAGCACTGCGCCCAGTGAATAAATGTCACTTCTTTCGTCAATTTCAGATATTTCACCTTTCGCCTGTTCCGGCGGCATATACGCCGGAGTTCCTATCGCTTTCCCTCTTGCAGTGTGGCCGATATGCTCAACTTTCAGCAATGTCAGCTCTTCACGAAGTTCAGTTTCATTCTCGTCAGCCTCGCCTTTGACTTTGGCAAGACCCCAGTCAAGAACCACAGTTTCACCAAATTCCCCGATCATGATATTATCTGGTTTCAGGTCACGGTGGATGACACCTCTGCTGTGGGAATAAGCGATCGCATTGCAGATATCACGGAAATGGGGAAGCAGTCTGAGCCTGTTGGAAAGATTTCCGGCATCGTGAATAGCCTGGGCAAGAGTGACACCTCTAACCAGTTTCATCGTATAATAATGATTACCATCCGGCTTCCGGCCTATCTCATAAACAGGAACTATTCCGGGATGTTCAAGCTGTCCTGTGACCTTGGCTTCTCTGAGAAAGCGGATCTCATCAGCTTTAAGCTTGCTGTCGTCCAATGCCGCAATCTTTCCAGGATTATCGACCTTTATCAGCTCTTTCAGCGCGATTTCACGACC
>Ga0116171_10004671_pt1 | contig 12269 bp, 8 predicted proteins | sample AD_JPNHW2_MetaG_FD_89798 | JGI IMG/M metagenome (GOLD analysis project Ga0116171, IMG submission 89798) | Active sludge microbial communities of municipal wastewater-treating anaerobic digesters from Japan - AD_JPNHW2_MetaG | ecosystem: Engineered > Bioreactor > Anaerobic > Digestate | place...
ACCCAGAAGAGTCAAACCGGAAATGATCAATGTGCTGAGGTGTCTTTCCAGGATGATCAAGCCGAACACTGCTCCGGTAACGACGATCAGGGGTAGATACTCCGTAAAGAGGAGCTTATTATCTGCATTCAGGAGTATATCATATTTCTTCTCTAAATAATAGGCATAGAGAAACACCAGAGCCAGCCTGGCAAAGAAACTGGGCTGGAAACTAAAAGGTCCGAGTTCCAGAGAACGGGTCGCTCCCTTGACAGTGTTGCCTTTGATTAGAACAATAAACAAGAAAAAGATCGCAACCCAGACAAAGAAGAAGTTTACTGTTTTCAGTCTATCCAGATTGGGGAAATAGAGGATAAAAATGGCTGCGACAAGTGCGATGCCCAGGAAGAGCAGATGCTTGTAGAAGTAGATCATGGATCCCTGAACCGAAGCGATGTCCAGCATAGTCAACAATCCGATAAAGGCAAGACCAAGATAGGCGAAAAGCACTATCTTGTCAAAGCTGATAACGTAGTTTTGCGATCTACTCTTTTTCATTTTCCTTAGCTATCTGCTGCACGATCTGGCGGAATGTATCGCCACGATGCTCAAAGTTCTTGAATTTGTCATAACTGGCGCAAGCAGGAGAAAGAAGCACAGTGTCTCCCACCAGTGACTCGGCAAAAGCTGTTCTGATACAGGTTTCAAAATCGTTGATGCAAACCAGGGGTATCTTCCCCATCCAGGCTTGCCGCATCTTGACTTCCGTATCGCCAGTGATATAGATCTTTTTGGCTTTCTCTTTGAGGATTGGGGTCAGAACTGAGAAATCTTCTCCTTTATCCGAACCGCCCATAATGATGCGTATCGGATTCTCAAAGGAGAGAAGAGCGCTTCTCACAGAATCAGAGTTTGTCGCCTTGGAATCGTTGTAGAAGAAGACTCCATTGACCGAAGCGACCAACTCCAGCCGATGAGAAAGAGGCTTGAAGGTTTTCAGAGCTCCGATCGCCTTCTGTACGTCTCCTCCGACCGCCTGGATAGCAAGCAGGGACGCCATGACATTGGCATGATTGTGAGGTCCTCGCAGGCTCAGGTCATACATCGACACGCGATATTTATCATCCAGACAAATGAAGACACCATCCATCCAGCCGTTCGAGCCGGGATATTTCACGATTGTCGAGAAATGCAGGACTGTCGAGCTGACTTCCTTCTCGAGGTGCCGGATCAGTTCGGAGTCGAGATTCATTACCGCATAGTCTTTTTCAGTCTGATTCATGGTAATGCGCATCTTGGATACCGCATAGTGAGCGAAAGACTCATATCGGTTGAGATGGTCCGGAGTAATATTCAGGATCACTGCCACATCCGGACGAAAGCTATCTATCAGGTCGAGCTGAAAACTGCTGATCTCTAGAACGATATAATCAAAACCCGGTTTATGGATCGGGTAGCTGCAAAACGCGTCCCCAATGTTCCCGGCAAGTATGCTCTTGTAACCAATGTGTGACAGAAGATGGTGGATAAGACTGGCGGTCGTGCTCTTCCCGTTCGACCCTGTGACTGCGATGATCTTGCTGTCAGATGCTTTGATCTGAAATCCGAATTCTATCTCGCTGATCATGGGGATTCCGTGCTCTTTGCCCTTTTCAATTATCGGCACATCGAGAGGTATACCCGGACTTACGATCCACTCATCGCACTCGAAGAGCCGGTCGGTGTGCCCACCGAACTCACAATCAAAGTCACGTTCGAGGGCAGCAGGATCATTCATCTTATCCCGCGGTTGAGAATCGCTTAAAAAGGCGGAACCGCCTAGTTCTTTTATCTTGTACGCGGCGGATATTCCGCTTCTGGCTAAGCCCAGAATACCGTACTTCTTGTTCGTATCAAACATAATCTATCCTTAATTATTATCTCAATTTCAGGGTGCTGAGCCCGACGGCCACCAGGATCAGCGCGACGATCCAGAAGCGGATCACGATCTTTGTCTCATGATGCCCCTTCATCTCAAAATGATGGTGCAGAGGCGCGCAAAGGATCAACCGCCTGCCAACGCCATACTTACGCTTGGTCCATTTGAACCAGGTTCTTTGCATCATGACCGACAGTGTTTCGGTGATAAAGATACCGCCAATGATCAGGAAAAATATCTGTTCCTTGAGCAATACCGAGATCATTGCAAGTATCCCACCCAGGGCGAGTGAACCTGTATCACCCATAAACACTTCTGCCGGATAGCTGTTAAACCAGAGGAAACCGATCAGGGTACCCATCAGGGCAGCAACAAAGACTGTCAGTTCTCCTGCGTTGGGCAGAAACTCCAGATTCAGATAGTCCGCGGCGATAAAATTACCTTTAAGGTATGCCATGATCCCCAATCCAAGTGAGGCGATCGCCAAGGTTCCGGCGGCTAGACCATCAAGTCCGTCGGTCAGGTTCACTGCGTTTGATATACCTGTAACGTAGAGCACGACGAAGGGAATGAAGAAAACCCCCAGCTGGAGGTAAAAGTCTTTAAGGAAGGGTATTTGTAAAGCGGAAACTCCGGCTCTGTCGCTACCACCGTAATAGATGACCAGCGTGAGAAACAATGCGATGCTGATCTGACCCCAGAGTTTGTATTTGGGCAACAGACCTTTCTTGGCTTTGACGAAATTCTTGAGGTAATCGTCCAGAAAACCGAAGATCCCCAGCCAGACCGTTGTAATGTACATCATCAGGATGGCGCTGTTCGTCAAGATATTCCAGAGCAACGAGGAAACCAGCAGAGCGATCAGGATGATCAATCCGCCCATCGTAGGCGTTCCGCTCTTGATCCTATGACGTTCCGGGGTATCTTCATCGATAGTCTCGACGGCTGATTTCTTTTTCAGCAGCCTGATGAACATGGGGCCGAATATCAACGTAAACAGCAAAGAAGTAATAAAGGCTCCAATCGACCTGAAGGTGACGTATCGCAGAACGTTGAAGACGATGCTGTACTTTGCCAGTGGATAGAGGATATGATAAAACATGCTATTTCTCTCCCTTCAGTGCTGGGATCACCTGTTCCAGATGGATACCGTGAGAGGCTTTGAGCAGGATCACGGCATTTTGAGGTAGAAGGTTTATCTCATCGCGCGCCAGGAGATCATCCACGGTGTGATAATGATTACTGGTAGTAAGATAGTAGGGCCGATACCACTGAGAAAGATCTCCCACTGTGATCAGACCGTCAATTTCATGATCTGAGAGGATCGCTCCGATCATCTTGTGATATTCGGGAGCGTCTCCGCCTAATTCGAGCATATCTCCCAGGATAGCTATATGCGGGCTTTCCGGCTCGATTCCGATCCAATACTCAATGCTCTTCTGCATGGAGACAGGATTGGCATTGTAACAATCGAGGATAAGGGTTCTGCCATTCACGCGCTGTAGATTGAGTCTGTTCCCCATGACTGGAAGTGAAGCAAGCCCACCTCTGATCGTTTCAGGGGATAAACCAAGCTCGACAGCCAGGGCAACCGCAAACGAGCTATTCGTAATATAGTGCGGTATGTCCGTGGGGATTGTGTAAGCTTCAGAGTTTATCCTGAAACTTGAGCTTCCCTCCGAAACTGAGATATCCGTGATCCGGTAGTCAGCCTCCGGAGCAAAACCGACTGATCGTCCTCTTTGGCTGTATTTTTCGAAGCGTGGATCATCCACGGGATAGAGAAGATGTTCCAGTTCCCTGTCGAACAGAGTAGATTTCTCCAGGAAGACGCCGTCCTCAGAACCAAGATACTCAAGATGCGAGGGACCGATATTGATGATCATCGCGCTTTGAGGCGAGCAGATCTCCGCAAGTCTGGCGATCTCGCCAAAGTGATTCGTCCCGATCTCAAACACTGCGTATTTATCCCGCGATTCCAGGCGGAATATGGTTTGGCACAGCCCGATAATGTTGTTCTCATTATGCGCGGTCTTGAGAACCTTGCCGTCTCCTTCAAGGATCTGGGCAGTGATCTCTTTGGTGCTGGTCTTTCCGGTACTGCCTGTCAAAGCTATACGATAAACACCAAACATCAGCAGGTATTTACGGCATAGATCTGCGATACAAGCTGTACCGTCCGCTACTTTCAGGTAATGGGGGGCATTGATCTCTTTGCTGCCAATAGCGATCAGATCAGGATAGATCAGCACATCTTCCAGAAAGTCATTCCCGTCGAATCTCTCTCCTTTGAGGGCGATGAACACGGAATTGGGAACGATCTTGCGGGAGTCCGTCACTATATGGCTATAATTCGTGGATGTATGATAACCAGTCTCGGAAGACTTGTTCGGAGCATTGAATTGGTAACGCAGTTGCAACTCATCGACGGGCAGGATCAGTTCATTCTCATCTTTGGTCATACCGAGCAACAACTTCAGAACTTCTTCCGCGGTTTGGTAGTCATCAAAGTGATGGCGCACGCCCTCGATCTCCTGATAATTTTCATGACCCTTACCACAGATGACCACGAGGTCGCCCTCACAGGCAAGGCGCAGAGCAGATCTGATCGCCGTATATCTGTCACGAATGATCCACCAGGGACTCCATATATCCGATCCGGAGAGAACTTCCAGGATGATCGTATCCGGGTTCTCGGTTCTGGGATTATCATCGGTTATGATGACTGCGTCACTGTTTTGCACTGCGGCACTCAGCATCAGGGGGCGCTTACCCTTATCCCTGTCACCACCGGCACCGATCACGCAGATGATGCGCTTGTGGGGCAACTGCTTGCAAGACCTGAGGATGCTCACGATCGCATCAGGTGTATGAGCGTAATCGATGAATACCCCGATCCCAAGATCGTTGGGAACATTCTCGAACCTGCCCTTGACCGGTTCGATCTTGGAGATAGCCCATTCCAGATCCTTCTTAGCTATCCCTGTTTGGGCAAGAGCCGTCACCGCCAAAGCCAGATTCTGGATATTGAACGTCCCGATAAGCCGAGATTCTATCCTATATTCAGCATCCAGATACCGTAGCGTGAAACTGGTTCGCTGCGCTTCAGCGTTCATCTCACTCAGGATATAATCACCCGTGGATCTCCCTACGCCGATGACAACATTCCCTGATTGTGAATACATGTTATAGTAATCACAGCCCGCCAGGTCGTCGGTATTGAGCACGAGTGTGACGCCATTTTCCCGGTTTTGGTCCAACCAGCCGAATTTAGTCCCGGCGTAGTCTTCCATATCTTTATGAAAGTCAAGATGATCCCGGCTGAGATTGGAGTACATGCAGATCCTGAACTTAAGCCCGAAAACCCTATCCAGGGCAATAGCATGGGAAGAAACTTCCATTACGACATATTCCGCGCCACTTTGAGCCATACGGGATAGTATCCCGTTCAGCTCCATAATGTCCGGAGTGGTATTGTGGGTCTCGAACAGGGTATCATCCAGGTAGTAGCCCAGAGTGCCGATCCATCCTGCCTTGATCCCCAGCTTCCGCAGAGTATTATAGATGATCAGAGAGGTAGTGGTCTTACCGTTGGTTCCGGTGATCCCGATCAAACTGAATTTAGAGCTTGGATCGCCATAATAGAGCTTCGCCAGTAGCGCTGCCGCTTTACGGCTATCGGTGACCTTTATCCCCGGCAGACCAGGAGCGATATCATCCTGATGCACGATGAGGGCTGCTCCCCGTTGTACCGCATCCTGCGCGAAAGCGTGTCCGTCGAAACTTAAGCCCTTGATACAGACGAACGCATCGCCCGGGCTCAACTTTCTGTTATCGGTTTCCGGCTTGCCGGATATATCCTCAGGCAGAATTCCCGCGGTCTCGATCATGAGATCATATTCCTTCAGGATGCTGAGGATCTCCCCGATCTTCATATAGAAGCCTCAAGGACACAGCTGGAATTGGTCATTATCCGCGAACCCGGTTGTACCGACTGCGACCGGACAATACCCGAACCCTTGATCTTGAGCGTTATCTTCTGTTTCGCGGAAACCTGCATTGCCCTGCGGATGGTCATCCCGACCAGATCTGGCATAGTTCCCTTGCTAACCACTTCATGGTGTTGATGCGAACTTTTACCGATCTTGACAGTGATCGGATGGCTTCTATCCACCGATACTCCGGGCTTAGGGAATTGATCGACCACGACCGAAGCCGAATCAGGCCCTTCTATCTTATAAATAAAGCCATGCGCGTTGAGGATCTGTTCTGCCTGGAAGAGGTGCTTGCCCGTCAGAGTTGGCATCGTTAGAGAATATTGTCTGAGTCTCTCATTAAATGGCAGGATCGAGCATCCCGGCATAAACAGGATATCTTCGATGATCTGCTTTGTGGTAGGCGCCGCGCTGGTGCTTCCATAATGATAACCGGGAGCGGGTTCATCGTAGAAGGTGACGATCACCATTTGAGGCGCTTCGATCGGGAACATACCCATAAACACTGCGGTATATTTTCCCCCGACGTATCCCTTTGTACCGATGGTGTTCTTCTCGGCTGTTCCCGTCTTACCGCCGATGTTGATGTAGTCCATTTTAACGTTGCGGGCAGTTCCATGATCGACGACGCCCTTAATATAAACTTTGATCGTGTCCGTGATTGCCTTGCTGCCGATCTCTCTCAGTACTTTCGGCTCAAACTGCTCGATCACCTGACCCTCATCATCGAGGATCGAATCAACCAGATACGGTTTCATGTATTTACCGCCATTGGCAATGGCGCAATAGGCAGAAGCAAGCTGTATCGCCGTAACTGAGATACCCTGCCCGAAGGAGATCGACTGGATCGTATAGGAATCCCAATTGTCGAGTTTGGAGAAAAGCCCGCTTGATTCACCAAAGAGATTCAGCCCGGTCTTCTGTCCAAATCCATAAGAAATGAACTGCTCATAAAGCTTTGTGGGGCCAAGGCGTGTCGCGATCGTGGCAATACCGGTATTACTGGATTTAGCCAGGATGTCTCTTGGCGCAAGGGGTTTCAATCCGCCGATATGAGTATCGGCAATGATCCTGCCGTTGGGCATCCGTTGCGTTCCGCACATGATCGTCTCATTGAACCCGATAACTTTGTTTTCCAGAGCAGGAAGAAGAGTTAGAGGTTTCATTGTGGAGCCCGGCTCGAACATAAAGCTCGCGGGGATATTAGTCTTGTTACGAATTATATTAGGATCAGATTCTTTATCTTCTTTGGAGATACCTGCCATTGCAAGTATCCTGCCTGTATGCGGATCCATGACAACGCAGCCGGCATTGGAGGCAGAGTATTTCTCGACTCCCTCGGTCAGGGCTGTTTCCACGATCTCCTGTATATTGGAATCGATGGTTAACTTGAGGTTGTTTCCCTGTTGGGGCTTCTTCTGGTGCAAATTTGGGTAAGGCACTCTTTCCGAGTTAGCGTCGAGAACGACCTCGCGCCAACCGTAGGAACCTGCGAGTATATTATCGTATGTCGCTTCAATTCCGCATACCCCGGCGAGTTGATAGAGCGAACGGCTCGAGGTCTCTTCATCGTAGCCGTTGGATTTCTCCGTCACCGCGCCAAGAACCCTGCCCGCAAGTTTATCCTTGGAATATATACGCTTCATGGAGCTGAAGTTGTGGATCAAGCCGGGTAGCTGTTTGGTCTCAAATTCCTTTATAATTGAATCCAGATCAGATTCACGGATCTTGTTCGAGATCTGGATCGAGGTCAGCCGCTTACCCTTGGTCAGCCTGCTCATCACCTGTTCTTTGGTGATGGAAGAGTTCTTGCTGATGGCATTGGCGATCATATCATAAGCTTTATCCAGGGTCACATGTGTGCGCCCAGCCCAGCGTCCGACTGCCTCACGATCTATATCGATCTGATAATAACTGACCGAACTTACCAAGAGCTCACCCTTGCAGTCATATATCGCTCCACGCTTCGGGATGAGTATATCCTTCTGGGGAGTATAGCGCTGCGTCCGGTACTTGTCGAGTTTGAACGGATCAAGCACCTGGATACTAAAAAGATAGACAGCCCACACTACGCAAGCGAAGCCTATCAGGCCAACCATGAGGAAATATCTGGAGCGCATCTCGTCAGTCCAAAATTACTTCGATGGTTTTTGCTTCTGCCTTGGAGGCGATCAGATCAATTATACAATATGATCCTTTCTCGGATTTTGGGGAGGGTTCGTGCACATAGATGACACTACCCGCGGGCTTATCGGCAACAAAATTACTCATCTCGACCCGGACAAGTGAGGCAATGTGTCTGCCGGACTTCATGTCGTCCAGCTCGACCAACTGCTCGGTGTTGATGTTCTTTTCCGCGGCAAAGCTCTTTTCCATCATGGAATACTGCTTCGTATAGCGGACGATCTTGTTGCCGTTGTTAAAATGTAAAAATACAGCTATAACGCAAACTATGATCGCGATAACCATCTTACTTCTCATTGTCATCCCCCTAACTTTTCCGCCGCCCTCAGCTTGGCGCTGCGGGAACGGATATTCTGAGCAAGTTCCGCGTCATCAGCTGTAAGCGGACGCGAAGTCAAAACTTTTATTCTTTTTGTCTGGCCACAGACACAGTTCAGGATCTGTGGCGGACATTTGCAGCCCGTAGCCGCGTCTCGAAAAACGTTCTTTACGATCCTGTCTTCCAGGGAGTGGTAGCTCATCACCACGATCCTTCCACCGGGAGCCAGGAGATTGATGGCGTCTTTGAGGCTGGGAGCGAGAACATTCAGCTCCCGGTTGACATAGATCCTCAGCGCCTGAAATACTCTGACCTTGGTCTTGAGAGATTCTTTACTGCCACTTCCGACAACGGATTCGATCAGTGCGGAAAGCTGACGCGTCGTGGTAATAGGAGTTGTCTCACGGACTTTCTCGATCGCTCTGGCGATGCGTCCCGCGCTCAGCTCTTCCGAATATTCGTGAATGATCCTGCCCAATTCTTTCGCGGGAAGCTCATTCACAGCATTGGCCGCGGTATACTCCTGCTCGCCGTCCATGCGCATATCCAGAGGCGCATCCTGATCAAAGCTGAACCCACGGCTTCCTTCATCTAGCTGATGCGAGGAAACGCCCAGATCATACAGTATCCCGTCGATCTGTTTGACTTGTTCAAAGGCGAGAAGAGTCCTGAGCTGTTCAAAATTACCCTTGAGCAAGGTGACCCTGTCAGCGAAGTCTCTGAGGGTTTTTTCCGCGACGCTGAGTGCCTCGGAATCCTGATCAATGGCATAGAGCCTGATCTCAGGGCAGGCTTGGAGCATGGAAAGGCTGTGCCCCCCGCCGCCCAGAGTGGCGTCCACGTACGATCCGCCCGGCTTCAATGCCAGCATCCGCAGGCATTCATTGACCATGACCGGATCGTGGTAGTTTCTCATTGCTGATAATCTTCCGAATTGAACTTAGTGCGGTGAAGATCACGCTTGGACTTGCGGATGGAGTGATAGACCTCGGGATTCCAAAGCGAGATATAATGCCCCTCGCCTTTGATGATCACCTTGTCCGTGATATTGGCATCTTCCAAAAGTTGTTCATGAATACGAACCCGTCCGGGTCCTTCCAGCTCCTGCTCGGTCATGGCAAAGTCGATCAATTGGGTACGCAGCAATCTTGCGCGCTCGTCTCCGCCTTTGAGCCGTTCCAGAGTCTCCCGCCAGGAATCCAGCGGATAGATGGCGATCGTGTCATTCGGACCAAGGGTCACGACAACGCTGCGGCTCGCTTCCGGAGCGAATTTCTTCTTGAAACTCGCCGGAACGATCACCCGCTGCTTGTGAACCGAGTTCTCTGAATAACCTAAAAATTCACCTGACATTACGACAACCTTTCTTACCTATTTCGTAGTTTACTGCGCTATCTCGCATCACTTAAGACTTTGTAGCCTCATCACATTCATTCGCTTTTGACAATTTATGAGTTTTTATGACATCCTGTGGTACTCATATGACATTCTATTATTCTTGTCAAGTACTATCTTGAGTTTTTTTCATGTTTTTTTCGATATCAGCGGATTCAAATCTAAACATGGAGTTCAAAGCACCTTGCTAGATCTAAACCTGGAGTTCAAAGCGCCGTAACTTAACCCCGGATCGATCTCCCATCTTGAAAGGCGATTTGGACTTCATGTGGCAATTGCCTTAAGTATCTTGTACTTAGCTCTAATGAGATGCTGCCCGTTTTGAAGTCCAAGCCGGCGCTGAGAATGATGATCAAGATAAGTATGTTTAACCGTCTTGAACTCCAAACTCAGATACGTCTTGAGTCCAAACTCGGACACATCTAGAACTCCTGTATCTCAGAAGTCATGATCACAAGCTTTAAGTAGTATATTATATCAAAACAACCACAGTTTACCTTAATCAGAAACTTCTTGACAATACTGTGCCTGTTTCACGATTGTGTAGTGAGGAGTAAGTAGATGAAACATTTCATTTTGGCACTGTGGCTATTGATATTCTGCGGAAGTCTTTTGAGTATAATTGGGCTGGATTCATGCACTCCGCCCAAACCAAAGACCGGCAGGATTGACCTCGAGCTCAATCCCGGGGTTGGGATTGGCGTAGATGCCTCAACATTGAAGTCCTGGATGTCGGGAGCGGCGACCGGAATAGGAGCGAATTACACATACACTCTCTCCCCTCGTTTCCAGATCCGTGGCGGGATCAGCGAACAGTTTTACACCACCAGCCGCAAGGTGGAGCATCCCTATCCCTATGTGATGGATATGAATGTCAGGCTCCGTACAGTCAGCACACGCCTCACCGCAGGCGGAGACTGGCTATTGAAACCTTCTCCCGATGGTAAACTAGTTTATCTGGGTGCCGCATTATATGCTGACGCGATCCATTCTGCCAAGGCGTACACCAAGCTGTTCTACATATCTCAGGAGACACGGGACACACTAAACGTGAAGGATTCTTATGCTTTACCCTTACCGGGTATTCAGCTGGACTTGTCCTTACAGGGCAGTGTAGGAAGGATAGGATTACGATATTGGCAGGATATCCTCAGCTTCACAGTTCCCGGCGTTCCGATGGGCAGGCAGCGCCGCAGCTTTGTGGGGATATATGGCGCGCTCAATATCTACAATTTCAAGCGATAGCTCACTCCCTGTTATTATTGGGGTAGGATCATCGTTCCAGGCTGATCTCCCGGTTTATCTCCGGTTCGTTCAAGCCCGGAGCTGTAAGGGATTTGCTTGTGTAGCGCCCCTGAGCGCGACTCCAGGCATTGAGGAATATCACCTGTCCGTCGTACCTGGGATAGATCTCCGATACGCTATATATAAAGTTATCACTGTCGTAATATCCGTCCCAGAGCATACTTTCCTGACCGGTTGAGAGGTCTCTCCGGATCAAGTCTGCCATTCCGAATTTAAGATGGGAATATAGGATGTCTTCGCTATCCGGGACAAATGCATAGCTAAAACAAGTTAAAACCTGGAAAGTCTGCCCAGTTTTCCGGTCATAAACATTCAAATGATATGGATTTCGGACATAGTAGTAGAAACCCATCCAATCCACTACTTGATACGGTTCTACTGCAAAATGCATGGCAAAATAGCGGCAGTCATCGCTGGCTTGGGCGTTTAGCCCATCCGGAGCCGAAGAAGGATCCCATGAGTAGGGATCGTAATCGCTGTATATCAGAGTTGAATCCCTCTGAGCGTCCAGTTTGCACAGAGCAACCCTTGTTTCATTAACATCATCACGGTAACGGCTATAGTAATAATACTCATCCGCTTCGCCAATGTATACAGCATAATAAGCGGTTACGGGCTCTTCCAGGATGAGCCATTCTCCGGTTTGGAGGTTCAGGCGGGTGATCCGTTTATCCCTGATGGCTGTTAGGTAATCGCCACAACTGGAAAGAGCCGGGGCACTATACACAGCCCTGTCCGTGGGGCTAAGCCGGCTGAAGTTCTGCCCGTCAAAACCGATCCGGCAGATCGCATTGTCTGCCGCAAAATAGAGCATCTGTCCGGCTTCATCGATCGCCAGATATTTGGTGTCCGTGATCGTCATCCCGGAAGGAGACAGATAGACCGGAGCAGTGCCAATTACGCGTTTCGCCAGGCGGGAGCCGAGGTGAAAGATCATGCTGTCGGAAAGATAAAACGCCTTGCCAAAATTAGTTGACATCAATCGATAATCAGATTTGAACCCGCTTCCATCTCCATTGATTCTACAATACGCCCGCTGTGGTGGCGGACCATCGTATTGACATTCATCGGCACCCATGAGCATAAACGCTGACAGGATCAGCAAAAGATACGTCCAACGCATATCAAATCCCCCTTTGAGGCTCTTGACACTACAAAAATATCTTTTCGTTCT
>Ga0116171_10004672_pt1 | contig 12269 bp, 5 predicted proteins | sample AD_JPNHW2_MetaG_FD_89798 | JGI IMG/M metagenome (GOLD analysis project Ga0116171, IMG submission 89798) | Active sludge microbial communities of municipal wastewater-treating anaerobic digesters from Japan - AD_JPNHW2_MetaG | ecosystem: Engineered > Bioreactor > Anaerobic > Digestate | place...
AGGTTTATATTGGGAGGTTTATTGAACTTTGTTCCGTTTACATTAATAAAATTGATGATTTCAGACGGAAAGTTAACGCAAAAATAAAAGATGGTAAAGTAAAGGACGCCCAGATGTTATGCCAATCGCAAGACGTTATGGATGAAGAGTTTGAAGAACTGTATTATAATTTCGACAATGCTTTTCTACAACTTTTCCCCGATTTTGTAGAGAAAGTTAATGAACTTCTTAACGAGGATTACAAATTTATACTGAAAAAGGGAGAATTACTAAACCCCGAACTGCGTATCATTGCACTTATACGATTGGGAATAAATGATGGCACGAAAATCTCATTATTTTTGCGATACTCGTTAACCACTATTTATAACTTTCGAACAAAAACAAAAAACAGAACATTCCTTCCGAAAGAGGAATTTGATGCACGCATATTACAAATACAGTAAAAACCATTGTTATTTTCATATACAACTGAATCTCTTGCATTTAATAAAACAAGATAAATAACCAATGTTGTGTTTAAGTTAAAGTGGTTTTTAATGTTTTCATAAGCAGAAAAGTTAATTATGTGAATCTTCTGAAAATGTTTTACTTTTTCATATACCGAATATACTACTTTTTTAGCTCTTGAGATTTTTTATAATTGACACATATTCAGGTTTATAACCTGATAAATGGTCCGATTTATCCTACTTTTTGAAGTCATATACTGAATTACAAAGATATTAAGGTATATTTTTGTTGTGCCAAAAAACACACAAATTTATACCATAATGAGAAAAATCTACTTTCTGCTCATTTTCTTTCTTCCTTTTTTACTCCATGCACAAACCAATTTTGTGCGTGCTTCTGGTAAACAAATAGTCGATCCTCAAGGTGTCAATCTGATACTCCGAAGTATAGGTACAGGTAACTGGATGCTACAGGAAGGCTACATGATGCAAACAGCATCGGTGGCAGGTACTCAACACGAATTAAAAAAGAAACTAACCGATTTAATAGGTACAGAAAGAACCAATCAATTTTACAGCACCTGGCTCGATAATCATTTCCGTAAAATCGACGTCGATTCCATGGCCCGCTGGGGTTTCAACTGTGTCCGTCCCGCTCTGCACTACAATTTGTTTACGCTTCCTATCGAAGATGAACCTGCACAAGGAGTTAATACCTGGGTCGAAAGTGGCTTTGTACGCCTCGATAGTCTGGTTGCATGGTGTGCTGCCAATAAAATGTATGTCATGCTCGACATGCACGGTGCACCCGGAGGCCAGGGCAAGGATGCGGCAATCTCAGACTACGATGCTTCGAAACCCTCGCTTTGGGAAAGCGAACTCAATAAAGCAAAGCTGATTGCTCTATGGCGAAAAATTGCTGAGCGCTACGCCAACAATCCATGGATTGCGGGCTATGATCTGATCAATGAAACCAACTGGAAATTTCCCGAAGGAAATAATTCACAATTGCGTTCGCTATACGGACGCATCACAACGGCTATTCGCGAAGTGGATAAAAATCACATGATTGTGATCGAAGGTAATTGGTTTGCTAACGACTTTTCGGGACTTACACCAGCCTGGGATAACAATATGGCATACAGTTTTCATAAATACTGGACTGTAAACAATACCGCCTCGATACAATGGGTGCTCGACCAGCGTAACAACGCCAATTGTCCCATCTGGTTGGGTGAATCGGGCGAAAATTCAAATCGCTGGTTTACTGATTGTATTGAAATGATGGAGAAAAACAATATTGGATGGTCGTTTTGGCCGGTAAAAAAAACGGGTATCAACAATGTTATGAGAGTTACCACCAACAGCGATTATAGCGATTTGATAAACTATTGGAAAGGAACAGCATCAAAACCAACAGCCGACAAAGCATTTCAGGCTGTAATGACCTTTGCCGATAATCATAAACTGGAGAATTGTGTTATTCAGCGAGACGTCATTGATGCCATGATTCGTCAACCGCAAACCACCGAAACAATACCGTTTAAACAACACAGCACCGCAAGTACAATTTATGCGGTGGATTACGATTATGGAAGGGCCGGATATGCCTATTTCGACAATAATGATGCTGATTATCATTTGAGCAATAATAATAACACCTCGTGGAATAAAGGTTACGCATACCGCAACGATGGTGTGGATATTGAAAATTGCTCCGATGCTGTAACCAATGGTTTTCATGTGGGTTGGGTAGAAGATGGTGAATGGATGCAGTACAGCATCGAATCGCCCGAAACAATGACTTACAATGTATTACTCCGATATGCGAGCCAGAGTGCAACAGCAAAAGTGTATATAGAAATAAATGGCAAAAGAGCATCCAAAACCGTTTCACTGTCACCTTCGGGCAGTTGGACTACATGGCGTACAGCTGCCATTACTAATGTTATTGTTCCAGCAGGTACGATAAAATTAAAACTTGTTTTTGAGCAGGGAGGAGCAAATATCAATTATTTCCAATTCAAAAACCCAAAAACAACCGACAATACCGCATTTGAAATGCTGAGTGCCGAAACAGCAAAATGGGCAGACGAGGTTACACTTCAGATGAACAAAAATGTGAATTCACTCACAGGTAATCCATTTACGATTACTCTGGATGCCAAACCGGTAACCATTGTTTCTACTACAATAGATGCGGCCGATAATACAAAAGTGGACTTAAAAATAGCAGATCCAATCCTGTCGACAAATACATTGAAAATAAGTTATATAGCTGCAGATTGTATGAGTGGTTCACAGTCGCTTACTCCTTTTCAAAATGCAGATGTGACCAATCTCATCTTTCAGAACAAAATCATTCCAGGTAAAATTGAGGCTGAAGATTTTACATATAACAATGGATTTTCGTTCGAACCCTGTACCGACACCGGTACAGGATTAAATACTTCGTATGCTGCAGTCAATAAGTATTTAGATTATTATGTGTGGGTTGAAAACAGTGGAAATTATTCAATGGATTTTCGAATTTCAGTAAATACTCCTACAGCTCAGATAGCCGTACTGAAAGATGAAAACGGTTCAATGGTTCCGATTAAATCCGTTTCGTTTGCTAACACAGGAGGCTGGCAAAACTGGCAAACCCAATCGGCAATTGTAACGCTTACAGCCGGAAAAAATATCATTCGCCTGTTATCGCGCACCGATGGTTATAATCTGAACTGGATTCAGTTTGGTCTGCTTACTCCTGTTCATTCTCCCGAATTTCTACAAATGTCAATATACCCGAACCCTTCGCGTGGTTCGTTTTTCATACAGTTCAACGACGGGAAATCCCGCTCTGTTACCTTACTCGATATGCAAGGAAGGTTTGTTAGCTGTTACTCCACAAAGTCAGATCTTGAGAAAATTGATGTTTTGGGCCTTCAGCCTGGAATGTACGTTGTGAAAGTCAACGATGCTCAGAATGTAATTACAAAAAAACTTCAAATTATCTGACCAGAAATCGGGTGTTTCCGGACTATAACATCAATATGAGTTAAAATTAAAAATTACGATATAAAGAATGAAAAAATCATTTACAAAATTAATTTTTCTGTTTTCCATGTTATTGCTGTCTCAGTTCTCATTTGCTCAGACAAGTTTGGTAAAAGGGGTGGTTGTGGACAAAGAGGGCAATCCGCTCCCCGGAGTAACAGTCTTGAAATTGGGTTCAGGGAACGGAGCACTTACTTCCATTGATGGAAAGTATGCCATTTCAAATTTAAGCGAAAATGACACGTTGCGATTTTCGTATGTGGGATTCAACAGTCAGTTCATCAGAGTGGGTATGCAGACGGTGATAGATGTTGTTATGCTGGAATCGGCAAGTGCACTGGAAGAATTGCAGGTGGTGGCATTTCAAACGCAGAAAAAAAACAGCGTTATAGGTTCAATCAATACGGTGAACCCAGCTGAATTAAAAATAGCGCCAACCAACCTGACCAATGCATTGGCCGGAAAGATTGCAGGAGTTATTTCGTATCAGCGCTCAGGCGAACCGGGTCAGGACAATGCCGAATTTTTTATTCGTGGTGTAACTTCTTTTGGTTATGCCAACAGTCCGCTTATATTGATTGATGGACTGGAAGTGTCTACAACTGATTTGGCCCGTATAGAACCAGATAATATTGCCAGTTTTTCCATAATGAAAGATGCCACAGCCACTGCACTTTATGGTGCTCGCGGCGCTAACGGCGTTATCCTTGTAACTACTAAAACTGGTAAAAAGGGCAAAGCCAACATCTCCGTTCGTATTGAGAATTCAATTACATCTCCTACCATGACGAATGAGTTTTTGGGAGGAGTGGAGTATATGGAATTGTATAACAAAGCGTTGCGTACGCGTGACCCCGAAGCACTGCTTTATTATTCGAAAGATAAAATTGAAGGTACCCGAAACGGACTTAATCCGCAAATTTATCCAAATGTGGACTGGTACAGCGAACTTTTTAAATCCACAGTGCAAAACCAGAAAGCAAACATGAGTGTAAGCGGAGGTGGCGAAGTGGCTCAGTATTATTTATCGGTTTCATATACAGATGAAAAAGGTTTGTTGAAAGTGGATAAGATGAATAATTTTAACAACAACATCAACATCAAACGCTATAATCTCAGGGCCAATATTGATGTAAATCTTACAAAATCAACCAAAGCAATGGTTAAGTTTTACTCGCTCATCGACAGATACAACGGTCCTCAAAACGATGCCGGAAGCATATTCTCGATGGTGATGCAGGCCAATCCTGTAAATTTTCCCAAATATTACGACAAGGATGAAAGTACACAATTTGTAAATCATGTGTTATTTGGCAACAAGGGGAATGGCGGATATCCAAATCCTTATGCGGAAATGGTACGCGGTTACAAAGATCGTTTTTCATCAACCACCACAGCTCAGTTTCAGCTTGAGCAGGATTTGAGCATGATAACCAAAGGTTTGAAGTTGCGTGGAATGGCATCGCTCAATTCCTATAGTTTGAGTGAAGTTGCCCGTGGTTTCGCTCCGTTTTACTATGGTTTGAAGGAAGTGGATGGCGAATCGGGTGTAATTCACACAGTGGAGCAAATAAGCGAAGGAACCGAATATCTGACAACCGGAACAAGCTACAAAACGGCAAATAACAGCTTTTATTTCGAAGGAGTTGCACAATACAACCGTGTTTTTGGTGATAAACATGATGTGGGAGGCTTGCTGGTAGGGTACGCCCGTGAGTTGCTGACCGATGCAAGCAACGATGTGTATTCTTCGCTGCCATTCCGGAATATGGGTTTATCCGGGCGTGCAACTTATGCTTACGACAACAGATATTTTGCTGAGTTGAACTTTGGTTACAATGGTTCCGAGAAATTTTCGAAACAAAACCGCTATGGTTTCTTTCCTTCCGCAGGTTTGGGCTGGGTGGTTACAAACGAAAAATTCATACCCGCATCGCTGAAAAAAACAATCTCAAATCTCAAATTCAAAGCTACCTATGGTTTGGTAGGTAACGATGCCATTTCGAGCAATCGTTTCTATTATTTGTCGTCAGTCAATCTGAACGATGCCGGTAAAGGTCATGTGTGGGGAGAGGATTTTGGAAACAGTTATAACGGCTACAACATCAACAGTTATGCAAATCCCGAAGTTACGTGGGAAGTGGCCGAAAAAACGAATTTTGGTATGGAACTCGGATTGTTCAACGATGTGAACATACAGATTGATTATTTCACCGAAAACAGAACTAACATTTATATGTGGCGCGATTATATTCCAGCCACCATGGGACTTACAGCGCCTATTGCCAGTAATATAGGCAAAGCAGAGTCTCATGGTATTGATGGCTCTGTAGATTATAAAGTCATTTTAAACAAAGACCTATGGATAACTTCCCGCGTGAATTTCACCTATGCAACCAATAAAATTATTGAAAACGGTGAGCCACAATATCCTTATCCGTACATGAGCAACATTGGTCAACCGATGAATCAGCCGCGTGGTCTCGTTGCTGAGCGATTGTTTATTGATGAGCTGGATGTGCTGAATTCGCCCGTGCAATACAATCAGATGGGAAGTTATATGGCAGGAGATATCAAATATGTGGATGTAAATAATGATGGAAAAATTGACGACTCCGACATGGTTCCGATTGGATTCCCTACGGTACCTGAAATAGTGTATGGATTTGGATCCTCTGTGGGTTACAAAAATATTGATTTTTCATTCTTCTTTCAAGGTTCAGGTCGTTCATCGTTTTTTATCGATCCAAAGTCCATTTCTCCTTTTGTAAACGAGCGTAACGCATTAAAAATTATTGCAGACAATCACTGGTCCGACGAGAATCCGGATCCAAAAGCATTTTGGCCCCGTATGTCGGTTAATGCAGTTGCAAACAACGAAAAACCTTCTACCTGGTGGTTGCGCGATGGTAGTTTACTTCGTCTGAAAAGTGTGGAACTGGGTTATTCGTTGCCCCAAAAACTACTGGATAAAATGAATGTGGAAAAGGCACGGTTTTATATTTCGGGAACCAATTTATTTGTGTTTAGCAAATTCAAACTGTGGGATCCCGAAATGGGTGGAAAAGGACTGGGATATCCTCCTCAAAAGATTATTAACATCGGATTGAACTTTAATTTCTAATTTGCACAAATGAACACAATCAAAATGAGAAAAACATATTTATTCTTCGCAATTATTTCAACCTTTGCATTGAACGGTTGCGACAATTATCTGGATATAGTGCCTGACAAAACGCAGGAAATTGAACTTATGTTCGAGCGAAAAGAGGCCGCATACCGTGCGTTGGCTACCTGTTACCATTATCTGCCTCAGGAAGATGGTGTTTACTCAACGAGCGCTTTTGCGTCGGATGAGTTAACCACACCCATTGCCAAAGAAACTCCGGGTGTGGAGCTTATGCGTGGCAAACAATCGGTCGACAATCCCATAATGGGACTTTGGGATGACACTTATCCCTATGGCCGATCACAGGAATCGCTTTTCAAAGCCATCAGAGCGTGCAATATTTTTATCGAAAACATTGATATGGTAAAAGATATGAAAACGGAGGAAAAGCAGACCTGGAAATCGGAAGTGATTTTTCTAAAGGCTTATTATCATTTCCTGCTTTTCCGCCAGTATGGTCCAATTCCTATTATCGATGTGAATTTACCAATTACTGCTGGTGTAGAAGATGTTCGCATCAAACGTAAACCAGTCGATGAGGTAGTTGAATACATTGTTTCAACCATTGATAAGTCAGTTGAGCATCTGCCCACACGTATTACCTCTTCAAACGATTATGGAAGAATTGATAAACTGATTGCCTATTCCATCAAGTCGCGAGTACTGTTGTATGCTGCAAGCCCTTTGTTCAATGGCAATGCCACTTTTTATGATACATTTAAGGATAAAGATGGTGTAAAATTATTCAATACCACTTACGATAAAGAAAAATGGAAAAAAGCCCTCGATGCTGCTGAATATGCCTTGCAACTAGCTGAGGCCAATAATGTGAAGTTATATGAATTCAGCGGTGTTGTGCCAACTTTTGATACGCTCGATATCAAGCAACCCGAGGTGAAAGCCCTTTACAATTACCGCTACATGTTTACCGAGCGTTGGAATTCAGAACTGATCTGGGGAAATTCAAATCCAGTGAATAATGGTCAATGGTGGTCGCTACAAGCTGCATCAATGATGATAAATCCGGATGCATCGGCAAATGAAGCTGCCTGGCAATGGACATCGCCAACTATTCAGGCTGCAGAAGCTTATTATACCAAAAATGGCTTACCTATTGACGAAGATCTGACTTTTAAATACACAAATCGATACAGTTTGGCTCGTGTAACCGATGCTGATAAATATCATGCCATGACAGGAAGTACCATCATGATACCGAATCTGCATTTAGGTCGTGAACCCCGTTTTTACGCTTCGATAGGTTTTGATAAAGGCATTTACCGTACATGGGGACAAAAATGGAATCTTGCGATGAAAAAAGGTGAAGCCTACGGTCGTCGTGGTAATACAAACGACTATGTGATCACCGGATATGTATTGAAGAAAGTGTGTCATCCAAATTCTGAAGGCGATGCCTACAATAAGCTGGTGGCCTATCCCTGGCCCATCATCAGATTGGCCGAACTTTATCTGAATTATGCGGAAGCCTACAACGAATACTACGGACCCGATCAGAAAGTATATGATGCACTGAATAAAGTGCGGATCCGTTCGGGCGTGCCAACCGTCGAGCAGTCCTGGGGAAATCCGGCTCTTGCCAAAACATTGAATAAGCACAAAACACGTGATGGATTGCGAGAAATTATTAAGCAGGAACGCCGTATTGAGCTGGCTTTCGAAGGTCACCGAAATTTTGATGTTCGCCGCTGGAAAGAAGCTGATAAGTATTTCAATATTCCTGTAACCGGCTGGAGCGTTGATGGTTCAACTACAAACACTTTTTATGTTGTGAAAACTGTTGGCCAGCGATCGTTTATAACTCCACGCGACTATTTACACCCGATTAAATACAATGAAATGATTGTAAATTCAAATCTGGTACAGAATCCGGGTTGGTAGAATAGAGCAAAGAGCAAAGAGCAAAGAGCAAAGAACAAAGAACAAAGACAAAAGATTATTTTAATAATATCAATTTATATACACATGAAAAAAAAATATATATACATACTTCTTCTAACCATAATTGTATTTACAGCGTGCAATGAGGAAGTTTTGGATACAACCGCACCCGGTAAGGTGACGGATATTAGCTACAAACCTACGAACGGAGGTGCTATTCTGACATTTACTGCACCCGACGACAACGACCTGTTGTATGTAAAGGCCGTTTATACGAATTCACTGGGCAAAGAAGTGTTCAAAGTGACCAGTCATTACGGCGATTCAATCGAAATTGATGGTTTCAAAGATGCTGCGCCTCAAAAAGTAAAATTGTATGCCGTTGACCGAAGTAATAATGTGTCGGAAGCTACTGAAATTGAAGTGACTCCTCTGAAATCGTTTATTTACCTTGTTCAGGAAAGTATTCAGCTTAAAGAACAATTGGGCGGTGTGCGCATTACCTGGCAAAATCCCGATCAGAAAACGGTGTTCGTTTATGTCAGTTTCACTAAAAACGGCAAAACCTACGAGCGCATACTTTCATCCGCTTTAAGTGCTCCTGTGCTGATGATCAGAGGGCTCGAACCTGAGGAATATAATTTCTCGGTTACTGTTGAGGACTTCAATGGAAACAAAACCGATAAGGTCATTGTGGGAAGTTACAAACCACTTCTGGAACAGAAAATCGATAAGTCAACATGGAAAGTCCTTCAAAACCTCTCTGTGGACGGCGATAAATGGGAGGGAACCCTTGCCAGTTTTTGGGATGATGTGGTCGATACCAAGGAGTCAGCTGCGGACAATAGTTACTTCATTATTAATCGCGACGATAATGGCGGTATGCTTAAATGGCCGCTCGATATAGTGGTGGATTTGAATAAAACCGTAGTTATAAACCGATTTGTGGTGTGGCAGCGTGCTTTTGCGTATGTAAATGCTGAGCAGAATGGAGTAAGCACCGACTACTATTATTACAAAGAAGAAAATATGAAATCATTCTCAGTTTCAGTAAGTAACGATAAACTTACTTGGACTTCGCTGGGTACTTTCGACATTGGCGACCCGCGCGATGCCGCCGGAGTTATTTCGCCCGCTAAATACAAAGAAGCTATAGATGGACATGAGTTTAATCTCGAATCGGTTTCTCAACCTTTCAGGTATCTGAAATTCAGTGTGTTGTCCAACTATGGTAGCGAAACCAATGTGTACGGTTCTGAAATAACGCTTTACGGATTAGATAATCAACAATAATTTTTTGAAAAAATGAAAACAATTAAAATAATCGGCTTTTTATTGATAGCCCTGTTCTTTGGTAATTGTGAGGGAATGGACGATAATTATAAAGATTACCTGACTGACGTAAAGGTTTATTCTCCACGGGTTACTGACTTGACTGTAGTGTCGGGTTTGAAAGAAGTGACCTTGTCGTGGAAAAATCCACAGGGTAAAATAGCAGTAAAAAACGCTATGAAATTGCAGGATTCAACCATCGTGTTCGATGGTCTGACTGAGACTTACAAACTTAAAAATCTGGAAATAAAAGGGTATGTGGTGTCGGTTTATACAGTCGATAAGTTTAATAATTACTCCGTTCCTGCCACAATCTCTATTTTCCCGAACGGCGAATAACAAACTGTTAAAATCAAATTTCAATTAAAAATAATTATTTACACATGAAAAAACATCTTCTCATTTTGCTTGTAAGCTGTCTGGGTATTTTCTCGGCAGTAGCTGCTGGTGGCAATAAACTTGTCAATAGCAACATGGAAAGCCAGGGTGCCTGGCAGGTAAGTTACCTTAATACTGCTGCGGATAAACTTCCGGCAGTGACCTGGGGATACACCGGTGCAATACCTGCTGCAGGAGCCGGCGGAGCTTTGCATGTGGTAGCCACTACCAACGGAGGTAATTCTCAGTTTTGTATTTATCAGGCGGTTACTTTGTCGGCCGATTCTATTTACAATTTCGATGCTGCGTTCAAAAACATCAAACTGGAACGCTCATGGTGCGAAGTATTTATTGGTCAAATGCCTGTCGAAGGTCAGGATTATGGTGATGCGTTGGGAACTAAAATAGCCAATTATGGTGCATGGGACAATCCTGCCGCCGCAGCCGAAGGAACTTTTAAACTTAATGCTGCTGCTTGCAAGTATTTCATGCCTCCTACAACTGGTGTTTATTATTTTGTAATGAAAATGGGATCAACTACCTGGGATGCCGAAGTTCCTACTTGCGACATTGTAGTTGACGAACTGAAACTTACAAGCGATAGATTAGCTCCTGTGGCAGGATTTAAAGCTGATGTGCGTTCAGGTTTTGCACCTCTCACCGTGAAATTCACTGACGATTCGAAAATGGCCAACTCATGGGCATGGGATTTTGGCGATGGTAGTACAAGTACAGAAAAGAATCCAACACATGTATATGCAGCTGTAGGAAAATATACTGTAAAACTGACTGTTACAAATGAAGTTGGAACAAATGAGAAAATAGAAACTGAATATATCAATGTTACTCCATTAGCAATACTAACTGGCGGCGGATTACTGAAAAACGGAAATATGGAAGCTAAAGGTAGCTGGACTGAAGATTACCTGAATACAGGGGCAGGTAACAATCCTGTTGCGACATGGAATGCTACAGATAGCAAACCAAATGCAGGTAAGGATGGATATTTATTGGTCGAAGGCCCAGCAGCAGGTGCCGGTGTACAATATGCTATTTATCAAAAAGTACATTTAAGCCGCGACTCTGTTTATGTGTTCGACGGTGCTTTCCGTGATTTGAGCGCTAACCTGAAAAACTTTTGGACAGAAGTATATATTGGAGCTCAACCCGCCGGCAATGGTGCTGACTATGGTGCCACTGAAGGAAAAATGATTGCTAAATTTGATGCATGGAATGCGGGTAGTACTGTGGCAGGATTGAATGGCACATTTAAAATTCATGCAGGCACTTATTCTACTTTCACTCCCGAAACAACTGGTGATTTTTATTTTGTATTCAAAATGGGTACCTGGGATGGTCCCGGATTTAAAATTGCTGTTGACGAACTTTCGTTGACACCAGTTCGCACAAAACCGGCTGTTAGCTTTACTGCTGCAAACGCTGTGGGCTTTCCTGCATTGAAAACCGTATTTGCGAATGCTACAAAATTTGCTAACTTATACAAATGGGATTTTGGCGATGGTTCTGCTATCAGCACTGAAGAAAATCCGGAACACACCTACACCGTTGTTGGAACTTATACAGTAAAACTGACTGCTACCAACGAAAAAGGGGATTCTGTTTTAATCAAAACAGACTTTGTAAAAGTAAACTCAAAACCTACACTTCCTGCCGGCGAAATGTTATATGGTGGAAATATGGAAAATGGTAATTTCTGGTCGACAAATAAATGTAATCCTGCCGATGTATCTACATTCTCATGGAATTATACCGGAAATGCTCCAACAGGAGGTACTGGTGGCAATCTCCGCATTCAAACTACCGGAACTGGTTTTAATACAGCGATCTATCAGGAAGTAACCTTAAAAGCTGGCTACACCTATTTGTTCGATGGTTTCTTCAAAGATGTAAAAGGTGTTTCCGATTATTGGTGCGAAGGTTTTATTGGTACAGTTATTCCTACCGATGGTGTGGATTATACGCCAACACAGGGAACAAAA
>Ga0116171_10004673_pt1 | contig 12260 bp, 8 predicted proteins | sample AD_JPNHW2_MetaG_FD_89798 | JGI IMG/M metagenome (GOLD analysis project Ga0116171, IMG submission 89798) | Active sludge microbial communities of municipal wastewater-treating anaerobic digesters from Japan - AD_JPNHW2_MetaG | ecosystem: Engineered > Bioreactor > Anaerobic > Digestate | place...
AAGGGGCTGGAGTTCAAGGTGATCTTCCTCGTCTGCGTGAACGATGGCGTGGTGCCCCTCAAACAGGCCACCGCCGACACCGAGGACCCCGTCGAACTCAACCTGGCCGAAATCGCCGAGCGGGCGCTCTTCCACGTGGCAGCGACGAGGGCGGTGCAGCATTTGTTCATTTCATGCCATGGCAAGATGAGCGGTTATCTCAGCCGCCAGGCCTAGGGAATCCCGGCGCGAATCTGCCGGGCCAGTTCAGCCAGATTGAGCGCGGTCGCCTTGACCTGGTTTCGCCGCATGGATGCGGGTTTCCAGGTCAACGGGCTGAAGGGCCAGATGGGGTGCACCGCTGAGTGTTTCTCCTCAAGAGATCCCGTCCTTGAATGGACCAGGGCCATGCGGCTTGCTTGCAGCGCATAACAGGCGCCGGCCGCCGAAAGCTGGCCCTCTCGCCGATTGGCATCATCGTGAGCCGGGGTATACCCCTCGACTTCAAATTGTCGGATCCGTTCAGAAACCACCAAGTCAAGAGCCATCAGGTCGGCCACGCCACCGAGCTTTTCAAGGTGCTCCAGCTTCCGAATCAGCCCTGGAAGCGCCCCATGAGGCTGCGCTGAAACATCGTGTCGCTCGTCCATGAAATCACCTTGTCTATGCACTCTATCCCATGGCCTTCCAGATTCCATCGCCGGTTGGACGCGGTCACTCATCTGCCCCCAGGTCGTGCAAGATCTTGAACTGCGGACCTTGGTCACTGGATTCCCAGCCATCCCTTCCGGGTAGCCAATGGAGGTACGCCTGGAGTCTCGGCCCAGGGTGTACCCCTGATCTGGCTCCGGCATGACCAAAACGGCCGCGCCTTCGACAGCCCTGTGTTCCACCGGGTCAATGCCAGTCCTCTCTGTGTCCACACCAAGGGAGGCGGCGATCACAGGATCAGCGTGATGGCCGGGAGGCATCGAGGAATCCACGCAAAGGATCGCCAATAACCGAAGTAGGGATCAAGCCGAGTCCAGGCCCGGTCTGAAGCCGTCGCCCTGGAGGGTCGCCAGGGTGCAGGTCGGAGCATCTCGGGCCTATATCTGGATGGAGCAATCCGCTTTCGGGGAGGGCTGGATGAAAGAAGGCGCCTGGATCAACGTCAGTAACAGGGACTACCGCTGGATCGACGAGCACGCACAGTGGCTGCAGCGACCCGGGAACGCCGCCAGCCTCGGCCTCGAGGACGACATCATCGAGGCACTGGGCCGCGTCCCCTGGGACTTCAACGGATCGGGTCGGAGGACCATCCTTCTGACCGCCATGGACCACGGCCTGATCCGGGTCCGGGGTCATGGGGCGTCGGTCACGTTCGAGTTCACGGTCCCTTGGGCGCAGGCAGTCCGGGGGGCCCTGCGGTTTATGGACGAGAACCTCGGTCCATCCATGCAGTGCCGGTTCAGCAACCTCCTCACGGGCCAGAGCGTGGAGTTCGGCTTCGGCCGTGTGCGTGATCGCCTGGAGCAGGAGGACCTCAGCTTCCTCCTGCCCCCCTGGCAGCGTGCCCAGACCCATCCCCCGGTTCCTCGCCCCTTCCTGGTGGCCGATCTGTCGGGCAAGGGCACGGAGTGGTTGTGCTGGCCGCTGCCAGGAGAGATGCATGCCAGGGGACTTGTGGCCCTGGTCCGGAGACACGTGCCCGAAGGCGGCGGATGGCTGGCCCTGGCGGATGGACGAACTTGGAAAGTCACTCCGTCCACGCCCCCGCTCCTGGCAGTGGATGGCCAGGAGGCCCTCAGGCCATTCGACATCTGCCCGGATTGCGGATGGCCCCATGCCGAGCCTCACGCGCCCTGCCAGTGCAAGTCCGGCGCCCCATGCCCCCTGTGCCGGATGCCGTCCTTCTGGCCCACCCCGATGCACGATCACGTCCAGCTGGACGGGAGCATGACCTACGTCCCCCATGTCGCCGGGTACGCCCACACGTGCGTCCCCTGGTCCAGGGTGAAGGTGCTGGGTCTTCAGAACCTCCTGGGGCGGTGAGTTGCCTGAACCTGGCGAGCTCACCAGTTTTGCGGCGACCGGCCAATTGCGCCTGGGATCCGACCCCGCCCTGACCCGGAGCATTCCCACGGAATCAGGCTCATCGACCGCCAAAGGAGTGAATGGCCTTGGGAGGAGGGAGGGGGAAGCGCTGCAGCAGCCGCTTCATCTTTTCCCAATTCAGCTTGGCTTTGCGGGACCTCCGGCTGAGCCACCTGCGCCATAGGTGTCCAACTTCCCAGTGGTATCGGACCAGGGACTTGGAGTTCCCGGTGATGCCGTAGCTCAGGGACCAGATCGAAGGCACCAAGGTGGAGCCCATCTCCAGACTGGGACAGGCCATCACCTACATGCGCAAGCACTGGACCGAGCTGACGCTGTTCCTGCGAGAGCCAGGGGCACCCCTGGACAACAACCTGTGCGAGGCCACGTTGAAGCGGGCCATCATGCACCGGAAGAACTCGCTGTTCTAGCGGTCGATCACCGGAGCCAGGACGGGGGACACTTTCATGAGCCTGATCCATACAGCGGAACTGAACGGGGTCGAGCCGTTCGATTACCTGATTGAGTTGCTGAAGCACCCGCAGGAAGTGAGGCAGGCCCCGGCGAAGTGAATGCCCTGGTCCTATCCGGCTCTGGCAGTTTCGGGCTGATTGGGACCCAAAGCTGGGCGATTTGGCTTGAGTTGTCGACGCTCAGGTGGACCCAAATCGCCCATGTCAGTGGGCTCGGCTCAGATCAGGCATGGCTGCCGGAAAGACACGGTGGAAAGGACGACCCAAGCCAATCGGCCCGTCCAGTGTTGCCTTCCGCTCGTTCAAAGGCGTCGGCTCCACGACTAGTAACTTTCGAGGCTCAATCACACGGCCTGCGAGACTCCCTGTCTACGCTTCGCAGCCCAAGTCACCCTGGTTCCACGCAAGACTCGGTTCCGGCTGCTGGCTGGGCTTGGCCGGGCGGATTGTCCGCTGGGTCCCGATTCCAGGTTTCAGGCTGTCTACGTCATCCCTCCTCCTCGACCAAGCTTTGCTTGGCGCAATGAACGCATACTTATTTCGAATTAAAGTTCTTGTCTTCAGACACGGTTGGAAGACCGATAATAGTCACGCTCTTGTAATTGTCTCCTTAGAAGCAATTCCTCTTCATAGGTGCCTGGGTTGCTTATCCTTGGATCAAAATAGAGCGGGTAATATCTCCCTATCACATCCCCAGGTACGTCGGCCCAGCGGCGCTCCTTGTCGGACACGTTGGATTTCAGGGCAATACCCCCTGTCTTCTTCGTCTGCCCGGGAAGGTTGGTGATTGGCCGATATGAGACTTGCTTGTCACCGTTCACCGCTTGGGATGGCAGCATTACCCCAAATTCTAAGTCGTGAATTTCCTTGGTATTTGATGAATAGGTCTCATAGTTCGGGCCGATCGCCTCGCAGGTAATCGCAACGATAAGGTCTTGATCAACGTGGAGTTGGAGTTTCAGTCTCTGGAACAGACCCGGTACGCCTGGGTCTACATCCAGCAACATTTCCATGTATGGGTCTCGTGTGGCCCCATTAGTGATGTGCCCTGGCCATCGGGGTCGTGTCAGGACAAATTTGGCATTGCCATCGGAGGGATCTGTGCAATAGAAAGTCAAGGGACCCAGGGTGACGTGCTTTTCTCCTTGAGGGAGTTGGATCCCTTCTTTAAGAAGTGGAAGGTATCGGCCACTCGCAAGTTCGAGTTCGATAGGCTTCGCGAGGGTCAGCCGAGTCTTGTCATGGGCAATCCATGCAGCTCCTTCAGAGATCAGCGTTGCACTTCCAACCACGGATGGTTTGGGAACCCTTGCCCCATCAAATATTTCGATCAGCCGATCGTAGATGACCGGCATGAGAGCCATGCCCCCTGTGGCGAGGCATAGCTCTACATCGTTTGGTGAAATGCTGGAACGGTCCAGAAGCAATCGGAGGTTTGTCATGCCTTGATCAACAAGACCACGCGTAGCCTCCTCGATGTCCCTTCGCGTCAGGGTCATGTCTAGATCCTTGGTCTTGCCGTTGATTCTTGCAAAATTGGACACGAACACCGGGTATTCGGTGCGGGTGGAAAGAGCGATCTTGGCCTGCTCACACTGATCCAGGAGAACCTTGTCTCGAGTCGGGAGAATGTCTCCATCCTGTACACCTTGAAGTTCCAGGAATCTCTTCTGGAGCATCCTCATGAGCTCCCGATCGAATTCATCCCCACCCACATGCTCTAGGCCCATGTTCAGGATCTGGCAGAGGTTCCGCTCACGGACACGAACGAGGGTCATGTCCAAGGTTCCTCCACCCCAGTCGAACACGAGGACCACGCGGTTTTCCAGCCTGTGAATTTCCTCCTCCCTGTTCGGATTTTGACGAAAGTAGGCATAGAGTGCAGCCAAGGGTTCGTGAACGAACTGCACGATACCAAAACCTGCAAGCCGTGCGGCCTCACGAAGGGCTTTTCGCCCAGGCCCTTGCATCGTCACCGGAATTGTAATCACAGCTTCCTTGAAGGATTGTCTTCCGCCCATCTTTTCAGTGGCATGGTTTCGAAGGAATTTTAAGAGTTCGGACGCAAGCTCCGCCGGGGTTCGATCTCTGCCAGCGACTCGAATGGTGTTCCCCTTCCCAAGCAATAGTTTCGGGGATCTTATAATGTTTCCGGAATAGACCACGTCTCCTGAACGAAGGAGATCTTTCGCGTGTTTCCCAGCTACCACATTTTGTCCTTCGAGCCAAAGGATCGATGGATGGGGTTCACCTTCATGGAGCAAAGGGATAGCTCGCTCGCCATCCATATTTTCAATGAAAGTGACGAGGCTGTTAGTAGTTCCAAAATCGATCCCGACAATCATTGGATACCCCTGTATTTATTAGCGAAAGGCTTCGATATCTTCGATGGCATTGTTCAGAAGCGCATTGATCGTAGCAATCCCAGGGTTTTGGGCATTAGTAGCATCCAGTGCTGTTTTGAGTGGGTGAAGGAGATTCCGCGCGAGCAGCTGATTAACCGCTCCCTTGAACCGATCGTTGTCATGGATTATCCGAGTGATCTCTCCATGGAGGTTTGCGATGGTTGTTTCTCTTTCAGCAGTTTCTGACCTGCTGGAAGCAAGCTCTTCCCGCACATCAGCCGTTTCTGCCCGGGCTTCCGAAATGCGCTCTTCAAGAAGTCTGATCCTTCTTTCTAGGCTTGCAACTTCGGCTTCAAGTCGTTGTCTTTCAGGTTTGCTATTCTCGATCTCAGCCTCCCAGGGAGCCACGATCGAGCAGACAAGGCTCAGATCCAGGTCAGGAGGCTTGGGGGCAAAGAGCTCTCGGATCAGTTCGGAAGGGTCGACTTTCCTCGCAGGAAGCTTGATGTCCGGGCGGTTGAATGCCTTGACGACATCACGGAGGGAAAGGGGATGAGGATCATGAGCCTCTGAATAATTTAAAAGGGCCAACGCCAATACATGGCGACCCTTGACTGTCCTCATTCCGATCGGGTTCCTGTCTTCTCCATTTCTTTCCTTCAACCTGTCCATCAGGAACCAGAGCTGAGATGTGTGCCCGATGGCATTTTCCGGGATAGGTGGCCGCAGAACGACTTTCAGCACTGAGTTCATCCAAAGTTGAGCAAATGCCTTCCCTTTGGCGTTCCTGGCAAGGAGTCCATAGACACCTGCATGTGTCTTCGAGAGATCGGCATCCTGTATCTCAAGGTTCTCACACCAATGCTGGATTTCCTGTGTGAGTGTCTCTTCATCAGCCTGTTCGATATGTAGCGCCAAGCCTTCGATAAAAGGTTTCTTGGCCTCAGCGAATGCAACCATGGTCATCGGTTCAGTCGGCTTCTTTTCTTTCGCTTTATTCATCCAATAATCCTTTCCATGCAGGCACTCACCCACCCCCCGTATTTGGGATGATGTGGCGGAATATTGTCCAGGAAGCATCGCGCTTCCTCGGATCGACCTTCCTCTGTCATAGCCGAAGCCATGAGTAGATTCCATTTCATCTGATCCGATGGGAATGGACTACCGCTGGCATCTTCTGCACATGCGGTAATCTCGTTGGATGGCAGCGAAAAGGCGTTGAGAAGGGAACGCGTATGTCGATCCAGCAAAGGGAAGGCGGAGGCGAACAGCGATGATTTCTCGTGGCCAGAAAGACGGTGGGCACTTGATGGATTCTCAAGACGTTGAAGAGCTCCATCCAGGAACGGATCACCCGTGGAAGGGAGATCCTCAGGTAACTGGGCCAGGATGAACCAGGCGATCCCTGTAAGGATTCGGGCCAGGGGAGACTCCTGGTTGCCAAGCACTTTTGTCACGCAGTGGAGCTTGTCATCCGCTCCCTCTAGGTCGGTACCAAGCCCTTCTGCACGGTCCCTCATGTTCATCGCCAGGACAAAGCCTTGAAGGGTACTGACGAATTCCTTCTCAGCCTTGTCAGCGCGGTCCCGTATGGCTTCGGTCAGCCTGTTGATGAGGAAGCGTCGGTCTCCTCCCTGCATCCAGTCATAAAACTGCTCCTCGATCCCTCTGACCCAACATGCATCAAGGATGGCCACCTCCAATGTGCAGCGTGTGACGGCTTCATCGATATTCTCGCCCTTAAGGACGGCCTCGATGACCACATGTGCATGGTCTGGCAGTCCCATAAGCTCTCTTACCGGTTGGTCCTTCCTTGGATTCTCAATAGGGATCCTGCGGTTTCCATCGATGAGTATTGCATGCGACCAATTCTGGAATCGGATCAGGGAAAGCTCCGAGCGCTGCCTGATGTCAAGCCGACTGCCATCAAAAACAGCCTTCCCATCCTTCAGGATGACGGGATGGCCACTCGGATGAGATTGGAACACGTGGAGTTGCAGGTCTCTTTGACTTTTCGAAACATGCCCGCAAGTCGGACAACGGAATTCTGGCGGAGGAGGAGGCCAGCCATCATTTTCCCGGATTGGGTAATGACCCTGCCCTTCACTCGCATTTCCAGAATGTGCTGACTCTACTCCATCCGAGGAAGAGGCTGCGTGGGCATCGTCCCTGAAATGGATTTCACGAAAATCCTCGGCGTGCATGCAGGCGGTTATACATGGGACGTGGGTCGGCATCTGCTCGTAAGACCATTCGGAGGGGAGACCATCGGCCTCGCGCAACGGGAACAAGCCGAACTCTGGCAGGACAGGTTCCTCACGGAACACAGATATCCTCCGGTCGCGGACCCCTTCCTTGAAGTGAGGGTCCTCACACGCCCATTGCGAAACCTCCTTCACAAGATCCTTGCGGACCTGATCACCCAAGGCGGCTGATCCACCCCCAACGAAGACGACTGCAAGTTCCATATAGGGCAATGGTCGTCGCTCTTTGGTTTGGTTGTTCTTCAACTCCTTGACGATCTTCTCGATCCACTTCGATTCTCCGGCTTGCGAGATGAATCTAGAACCGGCTTCGAAAACGGAATTCGCGCATCGCACGATGAACCGATTTGTACCGAGTTTATCGAAAGCGACCAGAGCGTAATCCGTGGTGAAATGGCCGATGTCCAGCATAAGGAATTGCCGGCGCTGATCGGGTTCGAAATGATCCACCATCCTGTTGACCGTTGTCAGGGATTCGGGGATGGCCGCCACTTGGATGGATTGCGGCGCCAAGCCAAGAGCGGTCTTTTCCAGGCAATCAGTCAGGAAGACAGCCCAAATCAATTCCCTACTCCCTTTCGCACATCTGGCCGCTGCCCGAAAATCGTCGAGGTCCCTATAATGTGGCCCCATCATATGGTGCTCCGGATCAGTAATGCGAAAGACCCCAGTTTCGGCAACCCAGTGCGAATCCTGGAACCGGAGAGGCGTGTGAACATTGATCAGGAGTTGGAATTTCTTGAGTCCGGAAGCTTCCACCCTTCCTGCCACTCCCGTGAACACAAACTGTTCAAGATCCTGGCACACCCTTGTTCTGTAGCTATCTAACTCAAGAGGGGACAGTTGGTTGAGAAGAAAAGCCTCCTTCAGGCTTTCGCCGGGACCGAGTTGAAGGCTGGGATCTGCCTGAAGGATTCCTCCTGACCAGGATCCGTTGAGTCCGTAAGGGGGCACCCCGCAAGCATGGCGTCCCGGTTCGTAGAATTTCCAAATGCACTTTGTGAGATAGCTGCCGTAATCCAGATTAAGGATCAATTCCTGCATTGGAACTCCCCTTTCTCCGGGACTATCAGAACAAGGGCATTCGGGCGCATATCCTGCACCACAACACGAATCCCAGTCGGGAGAGTAGCTTTCGCATGGGCGGCTCGAATTGTTTCGCTCTCGACCTTTGATTTTGCGTTGTTGAAGCGTTTTTCCCGGCTGGCTACGAGCCGTTGAGCTCTTTGGATTAACCGCTGGATGGCCTCTTCAACAGACTCCTCCTGGTCCAGTGCGACATTGGCCTCTGCCAATACCTGACGCGAGTCAAAAGAAGCCCTCCAAACCAACCGCCGCAATTGTCCCCGGGCTTCATCGACCTGATTCTTCCAATAAATTACAACAGGTCTCCAAAGACGAATGGTCCGCTGGCACATGCGCACTGCCTGTGCTTGTCGTCGGAGTAGAACTTCATTCTCGATTCGATCCTGGATGTCATGAATGGCCTGGATCAGTTGCGGGCCCAATTGAGAAACCACGGGTTCCGATAATGGACGCCAATCGGATTGTTTTTCAAACACTCTTCGCAGGTTCCTGTCGGAACCCTGTGAGGGATGGCAATGCCACTCCCCTTCGATCTGTTCGAGCAGAAACCATCGTGTCTCAGCTCGGGTCCTCCCCGCCTCTTCCACCGAGAAGGCGATACTGATCAGGCAGTGAGGGTTTGATAACAGAGGATTCACGGCCATTGCCATGGGCGGATCCATCACCCTCAGAGCCCGGCTTGCCAAGTCTCGAATAAATGGGTGATCCATGTGAAGGACGCTTGCAGTGTCCACATCGGGCCTCTTTCCACCCTCGTCGGCGAGAAGGATCCCTATGAATTGCCCTTCGTCTTCGTATTTCTTCCAGGCACGAGCTATCTTGGCATTTGGAGGGAGGGGGAGGCGATATGGACCGAACCGGATCCTCCAGCTTCCCTGATCCTGACCTATGGCTTCTGCACGGATGTTGATCTTAGGCTGTCCGCTAGCCCACTTCAGTAATGCCACTAGGTCCCTCTGTAGAACACGTTCCATGGAACCCCAGCTGCCATACAGGGCTTCACGCAACAAGGGGAACCACGCTTGGCAAGACTCCGCGTCTTCACTGATCGCCTTCGTGATCTGTTCCTTGTGGATCTGGATCTGACGGGTCTGGTTGCGGAGGGACTCGGCATCCTGTTGTATTTGAGATTCGAGCGCGCTCGCCGACTTGAAACCACGTAGCCCGGAATATACCTCCAGGCGCACCCGATCGCCGATGATACGGCTCATCTCCGCTCCCGGGTCCAACCCGACCAGCCCCTCCGGTATTTCCCCGAAGGTCTTGCACACGAGGTCCATCCTCTCTGCAATCGCCCTGGTGATGTTGTCATCCAGGGTGCCATTCACATAGAACGTGTAGAGGTATATGTCCTTGGCCTTCTGCCCGATGCGGTGAACTCTACCGTTGCGTTGGACTATCCTCATCGGATTCCACGGTAGATCATAGTGGAATACGCCAGTTGCAAACTGCAGGTCTATACCCTCCTGTCCCACTTCAGTAAGAATCAAAATATACTTGTCAGGACAAGTCTGAGCCTCGAGGATCATCCTGGTTCGGTCTAAATGTTTGACTCCGCCATGTATGTAATAGATATGAACGTTTCCAAACTCATTAGAAACAGCTGAGATTCGACGTTTCAAGTATTCGGCCGTCGCGGTATACCGAGTGAAAAGCAGCGCTCCTCGCTGGTCAAGATCGTTGAAGAAGCGCTTCATGGCGTCTTTTAGACGGTCGAACTTGCCATCCGGTACCGCAACCAGAGCGTCTTCGTCCTTTGGAGCATCATGAACTTTTCGAAGAATTGCGAGGCGCACTTGTTCCTCGGTGGACAAGTCCGGGGAATCCTCTTCGGTGTCCTGGTCCAGCAGCAGTTCTGCCGCAATATCTACATCAGATAGTCCAAGGAGATGTCGGAAAAGGTAGGCGGGCAGGCTGCTTGACATCTGCTGTCGGATAGCCAGCTGGCCGAAAGGATGTTCATGGAGAACCCAGGGAGCAGAGTTGACAAGCCTTTGCTCAGCCGGATGTAGGTCCACGGAAAGATTCTCGATATGAATGTGAATATCTCCGTGCATCCCAACCCCCCTGCGGGTGTTCCTCACGATCTGATCTGACCACGGATCAAGGCCAAGAAGTGCTTCCGCGAGAATTGACGCATCTTTTACTGCAGGCTCCGAAAGGAAATCCTCTACCTTGGCGATTGCATCGCTGGACTCGAATTCGTCGAATTCCTCCCGGTTTGCCGGCTGGGTCGGGAACTCAGCAAGATCCCTTCTGATGCGCTTTTGTAGGTCAAAGTTGGAAGGGTCGTCCATCAATCGGATGGCGAGATGGGCAATACGACGTGCCAGTATGACTTTGTGGTGTTCTTCCCTGAATGCCTCTTTTCGAACATCTATTCCACCCACCTGGGCAAGGCCCGGGTCCATGTATGTGAAATAGCTTTGGAGGTTGTCAAGGTGAGTGGAAAGGGGAGTGGCGGTCAGCAGCAGCAGCTTGGGGATTGGTCGCAAGAACTCGTCCTGGTCCTTGGGGAAGGGATCTCCCAGGAGTATCTTTAGCGCCCTGCTACGTTGGGCACCCTCCGCCTTGAAATGGTGGGCCTCGTCCACAACGATCAGATCGTATAACCGATCCGCTGGGATGGTCGAAGCCTTCATGGACGTCTGCTTCAAGAACGAAGGAAGCGCATCCATGGAAAGGAAGTGGATCTGACCCTCCTTGCCTGGCGGTCTCCTTCCCTCTATGCGAGTCACAAGGTCCTTCGCACCAATCTGTTCGATATGCAACCCAAAGTGCTTGGAGAGCTTGAGCTTCCATTCCAAATAAAGGCTCTTGGGCCCAATGACCAGTGTGTCCCGGATTCCTCCTTCACCTTCATCCGCTTCCAGGAGTTCCATGATGACAATCCCGGCCTCGATGGTCTTGCCTAAACCGGTTTCGTCCGCAACTAATACCCGGCCCCAAGGCGATCGGCGAAGAGCGAATAAGGGCGTGTATTGGAATAAATATGGGATAGCATCGACGGTACCCCAGGTAAACAAGGGTCTGGATTTCCCATCGACTTTCGCCGCCGCCACCAGGGCTGACAAGTGAGCCGGTAACGGACCTTGCCCAAGTCTCGAACGAAACTCCTCCCAGAACCCTTGGGGTTCATGGTGAAGAATCTTCGTGATCTCCTTTAATCCAATATTGAAAGACTGATCGCCACGTCGAACTCGGAATCTGCCATTACCTCGATCCTGTTCGACAAGGACCACCGCCCCGTCATCCAGTTCGACGTGATTACCCGGTTTGACATCTAGGATCAGGTCCATTTGGGGCTAGGCAAAGTAGTCGAGGGTTCAAAGTGCGAACCGTACGGTTGTCTCAGGCAGAAGATTCAATTGTCCTAAGACGAAATAAGACGGTAAGTGTTGATATAGCTCATTGGGGATGAATGCAGGTTCTGGGGATGGTGACGGTGGGTTTGGAGGTCGAGGCATATTTCGTCCGATGGGGTCCCGTATTTACGGGGTGGACAGTTAACTCCCAAATTGGACGCCATGATCCTAAGGATGACGGTGCTGATCCAGCATACTCGATATTCTCCTGGCTCCTACAATTCAGCATTGCTTGCATCTGGGAATTCGAGTGTGTTCCTGAAGAATCGACAATGTTTGTCAATGCATGGCATTTCTTCCTGGCGTGTTCCGAAGTTGCTTCCATTCCCTAATCAACTGACGCCCTAAAAGGCATTCGATCTCCAGTTCCGGTAGGGTCCCAAAATCAAGGGCTGCTCACAATTCCTGGAGAATGCCCCTGGGCATGTCCTGGAACAAGGGGTCAGCGACGATCCGGTGATGGAATTCGGTGCCTTGGAGGACCGTCTGTACTGCCATGGCCAGAGGAATCCCCTCTCTAGCGAAAGACCAGGGGCTTCCCCCTGATTCCTGTAGCTCAGGACCAGATCATAGGGTTCTTCGCTATTTCAAGTGGGTGACTGAGTAGCGGAGCCCAATGGAGAGCCCCAGAGGGGTTCGAGACCGTCGAAGCGCAGCTTCCCGGCAAGGAGA
>Ga0116171_10004675_pt1 | contig 12257 bp, 8 predicted proteins | sample AD_JPNHW2_MetaG_FD_89798 | JGI IMG/M metagenome (GOLD analysis project Ga0116171, IMG submission 89798) | Active sludge microbial communities of municipal wastewater-treating anaerobic digesters from Japan - AD_JPNHW2_MetaG | ecosystem: Engineered > Bioreactor > Anaerobic > Digestate | place...
CAAATTAAATTCCTTGACCCTGATTTTTATCAAACTACAGATATTGCAAATCATAAACGACTTATGAGAGCAATTGAGGTTTCCCTCCAGACAGGAAAACCCTATTCAAGTTTTTTGAAAGCTGTTTCTAAAACACGTTTTTTTGATATTCATAAATATTGTCTTGTTCGCAATCGCAATGATCTTTTTGAAAGAATAAATAATAGAGTTGATAAGATGATGGAGATGGGGCTCTTAAATGAAGTTAAATCTCTTTACAAGTATAAGGAACATAATGCACTCAATACTGTGGGATACAAAGAGCTTTTTGATTATCTGGATGGAAAGTGTACTCTTGAGGAGGCAATTGCTGATATAAAAACAGATACAAGAAGGTATGCCAAACGCCAAATGACTTGGTTTAAACGAGATGGTCAATATGAAGAGATTATTTTATCCTGATTTATTTTGATTCAATAGAAATGGAATGGCTTAGTAGAACAGAACTCTTACTGGGTAAAGAAAAGTTGGCTTTGTTGAAAGCAAAGCATGTTTTGGTAGTGGGACTTGGTGGAGTGGGGGCATATTGTGCCGAGATGCTTTGCAGAGCAGGAGTGGGAGAAATGACGATTGTAGATGCTGATACGGTGGAAATTACTAATTGCAACAGGCAGTTGTTAGCTTTGCATAGCAATCTGGGAAGAGCAAAAAGTGAAGTGATGGCTGAAAGACTTTTGCAAATTAATCCCGATCTGATATTGCATGTTTATCAGCTGTATTTAAGAGATGAAGAAACAGTTAGAATTCTGAATCTTGCTTCATACGACTATGTTGTTGATGCTATCGATTCACTCTCTCCTAAAGTATATCTGATTTACTATGCCTTGCAGAGAAATCTTAAAGTGGTTTCAGCTATGGGGGCAGGGGGCAAAATGAATCCATCTCTAATTAAAGTGTGTGACATTAAAAAAACTTACCAGTGCAAATTAGCTCATTCCCTGAGAAAACGCTTGCACCGTCTGGGAATTGACAGTGGATTTAAAGCGGTATTTTCTCCCGAAGAAGTTTCTCCATCTGCCATCATCCTTGATGCAAATCCTGACATTAACAAGCTGTCGGTGGTAGGAACTATTTCCTACATGCCTGCTATGTTTGGATGCCATGCAGCAGCTGTTGTAATTAATGATCTGATAGAATTACAACAATCGTTATAACTCTTTTCGCAAGCGGGCAACTGCAATACCAATTTGTTCGCGGTATTTGGCAACTGTTCTTCTGGCAATCAGGTACCCTTTTTCCTTTAGTTTTTCACATAACTGTTCGTCAGTTAAAGGTTTCGATTTGTCCTCTTTTTCGATGAGGTCGCTTAATATTTTTTTCACCTCTTTTGAAGATATATCCTCATCCCCAATTGATTCAGAGAACAGATGTTTCAATGGAATTGTTCCAAAGAATGTCTGTACATATTTGCTGTTGGAAACACGTGAAATAGTCGATATGTCCAAATTGACAATGGAGGCTATATCTTTTAGTACCATAGGCTTGAGATCTTCATCATTCCCCGATAAAAAATATTTCTTTTGTTTTTGCATGATAACATACATCGTTTGGTACAAAGTGCTCTCTCTTTGATTCAATGTATTGACAAAATTTTTTGCGTTATCTACATTCTCTTTAATGAATTTTTCGGCATCCATTCTTTTTCTATCATTTTTTTCTTTATTAAAAAAACGATACTGTTGCTCAAATTCTTTACTGATTTTTAATTTGGGAATGAATGAATTGTTGAGAGATAAATTTAACTTATCTCCTTCGACAGTGATGTAAAAATCGGGATTAATAAAAGCAGAAGCCAATTCTTCCTGAGATTGAATATTGGCAGGACGGGGATCTAATTTCTGAATTTCGCCAATGGCAGCTTTCAGGTCATTTTCATTGATTGAAAGTTGCCTGGATATTTTTTCATAATGCTTTTTTGAAAAATCCGCAAAATATTCTGATACAATACGCATAGCAAGAGTTAAAGCAGGAGTTTCTTCTTTCCTCCTAAGCTGAATAAGAAGGCATTCCTGCAGGGTTCGTGCCCCAATTCCCGGGGGATCAAGTTCCTGTATGACATCTTTTATTATCTGTTCAATTTCTTCCACTGAAATGGTTATGTTGTATATAAAAAGAAGGTCGTTTGCTATTGCCTTGTTCTCACGTTCCAAATAGCCCGAGTCATCCAAATTGCCGACAATATATTCTGCAATATTTCTATCACGTTCATTAAGAAGCAAAACGCCTATTTGTGATATGAGATTCTCCTGTAATGAATAATCGTTTATTACAATGCGCTCAGGAGTCTTATCATCTTTTGATTGATTGATTGTTGAAAGTTGATAATCCAGGTCACGATCATCAAAATCTTCTTCTCCCAACTGAAAATAATTTTCTATTTCATCTTCATTAATGGGGTTATCAGCATTGAGCTCTTCTATCTCATCATCCTCGACTTTTGTGTTGTAATCATTCTCTAAATCATTATAATCGTATTCATTTTCAATAGATTCAGAGTCAATTTCAAGAGCAGGGTTTTCATCAATTGCTTTTCTGATCTCTTCTTCTAACCTTATTGTCGGCATCTCTACCATTCGCATAAATTGGATTGTCTGAAGCGAGGTTTTTTGTTTCAGCAGTTGTTTTTGTTCAAGAGAGTGTTTCTGATTTGACATATAAATTAAATAGTATTGAACTGCAAATATACATCAATTTCGCGCTGGAAACTATTCTTTAAATCATGGTTTCTACTAACTTTTTAATATTTTTTTGGTCGCTTTGCTTCACTGCTACCCTTGTCGTTAAAATCGTCTGAGTATGTGTTATTTAGAAAATCTGTTAAGAAATAGATTAGTAGTTTTATAAATTCTTCTCTGCTTTTTTGGGTGAATGTGGAAAATGAAATTGAAAAGTTATTTTATAATTAGGAAGTGCTAACATTTTTATTATATTTGCCTCCACTTTTATATAAAACCAAAATAATTAATCTATTGAAAATTAACATATTATATTTTATGAAGAACATTCTGCTTTTTTTTGTTGTCATTATCACTCTTTTTACAACTGAAATTAGTGCTCAAAATGAACATTATCGTGTTGTTGAAAATAGTTTTGAGAAAGTAAAAATTAATTTTACTGTTGATCCTATTTCTCCTGTGGATGTTAAAACCGATCAGGGCTTTTTTACCCGACTTACTACTGATGGATATATCTCTTCAACATCTGTTGGAAATCCTGAGTTACCCGTTATGGTGAAAATGATAGAAATTCCGCTTTGTGATGGAATTCATATTACGGCTACCCCGGGTGATTTTGTTATTTATGATGCTGCTGAGCTGGGAATTAATCATCCTGTTTTTCCCGCACAGCCTTCTTATTCAAAATCCCATGAAGGAACGATTGATTTAATTAAAAATGCCAGCACATATGCAACGAATGCCTTTTATGAAGCAGAACTTGCTACAGTTGAAAAAGTTGGAATTTTACGTGATATGAATCTTGCTACTGTTTATGTTTCACCTATTCAGTATAATCCTGTTACCAATCAGATAAAAATTTATACTTCTGTGGATGTCGAAATTACTTTCGATAATGCCGATATGCCGGGAACTTATCAAATGAAATCCAAGTATGGAAATGGAGTTTTTCTTGGTACACAATCCATGGTTATCAATCCTATACACCCAGAAAACCGCGATGAGATTAGCAGTGCCCCAATTAAGTATTTAATTGTTGCGAATGCTATGTTTAGGGGACAATTGGATAATTTTATTAATTGGAAAAAGAAAAAAGGTTATATTGTTGAAATTGGATATACAGATCAAAGTTCAGTTGGAACAACTACAACATCTATTAAAAATTATATTTTGTCCCATTATACAAATGCTACTGACACTAATCCTGCTCCTACTTATGTTTTACTAGTGGGTGATATTGCTCAATTACCTACATACACAGGCGTTTCTTCAACTGCTCATAAAACTGATTTGTATTATTTTACCTGGACATCAGGAGACAATATTCCGGACTGCTATTATGGAAGATTTTCTGCACAAAATATTTCTCAACTTACTCCTCAAATAGAAAAAACATTGATGTATGAACAATATGAAATGCCTGATTATTCCTATTTAGATAAAGCTGTTTTGGTTGCCGGTACTGATGCCAATTTCGGTCCAACACATGCAAACGGTCAAATGAATTATTTATCAAGTAATTATGTTAACACCGGATATGGTTACTCAACTGTATATTTGCATCTCTACAATTGCAGTTCCCAAGCAGCAACCATCAGGTCTGAAATAGGTGCCGGAGTTGGTTATGCTAACTATACTGCTCATTGTGGGGCAGATGGGTGGGGTGATCCTTCTTTCTCAACAAGCCATATTCCTTCTATGAATAATGCTAATAAATATGGATTAATGATAGGAAATTGTTGTTTGTCGGGAAAATTTGATGAAAGTGAGTGTTTTGGAGAAGCTATTGTCAGAGTTGCTGATAAAGGAGCATTTGCATATATTGGAGCGTCAAACAGCACTTATTGGGATGAAGACTTTTATTGGTCAGTTGGTGCTCGTTCCTCAATTAATGCAAATCCTACTTATGATGAAGCCCATCTTGGTGCTTATGATAGATTATTTCATACCCATGGTGAACCATATAGCTCATGGTTTACTTCCAATGGGGCTATATTAATGGGTGGAAATCTGGCTGTTCAATCATCCACTGCTTCATCAGACTCAAAATTATATTACTGGGAAGTTTATCATCTTTTTGGAGATCCTTCTGTTATGACTTTTTTGTCACAACCTTCAGTTTTGCCTGTTTCAGCTCAAGCTGTACTTCTTACCGGTTCTACTTCCTATAGTGTGCAAACTGTTCCTTATGCCTATGTAGCCCTGACCCACAATCTGGATTTAATTGGAGCTGCTTTTGCGGATGCCTCAGGAAATGCAATTATTACTTTCGACCCATTAACAATCCCGGGTGAATATGAATTGGCGGTTTCAGCACAAAATTATCAGCCTTATTTCCAGTCAATTAATGTTATTGTTCCTGAGGGAAGTTACGTAATAGCAACAGATCTGGCTCTATCTTCAGGTAGTATTCCTTATTATTCTGCATCTGTGAATTGGGACCTGTCGCTTAAAAATTTGGGAGTTGCAAATGCTACCGGAGTCTATGCAACTATTACCTCTTCTTCTCCTTTCTTGACAATTATCACAGATTCAATTTATGTGGGCAATATGAATATTAATGCCGATTCCACTCTTTATAGTGCTTTTAGTGCTCAGATAGCTCAATATGTTGAAGACGGTGCTATTGCTGATTTAGTGGTAACTATTCATTTTGATACTAATGAATCAGTCAAAAATAGTTCAATAACTTTGAATGCACCTAAATTTAAACGTAATGGTTTCACCTTGACTCAAATTTCCGGTAATAACGATGATGTGGTTGATCCTGGTGAGTCCTATTCTGTTACTATTAATGATATAAATTCCGGCCATGCAGATATCAGTTTTGTTAATGCTGCATTGGTTTCACACTATACTTTATTGAATATTGAGAACAATTTATTCCCAATCGGATATATGTCAGCGCAATATGCATCGCAGGCTCAATTTAATATTCATATTGGAGATTCTGTTGAAAATGGAACTATTATCCCATTATACTATCGTATTAAAAGTGGATATTATGAAACTCTTGATACTTTATTTATTTCTATTGGTGCCAGTTGTGAGACTTTTGAAAATAACAACTTTACAACTTATAATTGGGTAAATGGAGCTTCCTATCCTTGGCAAATCAGCAACTCTGGAGCTTATGCAGGTACTTATTGTGCCAGGTCTAATTCATCTTTGCCCTCGTCAAGTTCTTCTTCACTTCAAATTACTTTAAATGTGACCATGGATGATGAAATTAGCTATTTCAGAAAAGTTTCTTCAGAGGAAGGTTACGATATTTTCAAATTTTATATTGATGGTGTTGCGATGGAAGAACTTTCCGGTGAAGTTGGCTGGGGTAGATCTTCATTTCCGGTATCTGCCGGTACTCACACATTCAGATTTGTATACTCAAAGGATTATAGCTATACCAGTGGATCAGATTGTGCATGGATTGATAATGTGAAATTCCCGACAACCGGCTTTTTTGCCCCTGAAGATTCTATTGTCGATTTTCCGGAATCTATCCAACAGAATTTGATTTTAAACAATCTGACTGTCTATCCGAATCCGGCCTCTTCTTATATTATCGTTTCATCAGATTGTTTTTTGAAATCTGTTGAAATAATAGATTTTAATGGTAAATTGGTGAACAAAATAGTTGTTCCATCAGGTAGTCAAATTTTTATCAATGTGGCAAACCTGGCTTCCGGAGTCTATTTTATTAGAACCTTAAACCAAAATCAACAGGTTAACGTTGCAAAATTTATTAAGAAGTAAAGTTATGATGGATACTTTTTCTGAATTTGATTTGGTTGCTGCCCAGTGTCTGGAACTTTTTTCTAAAAAGGCAGTTGATTATGGAACGGCATGGCGAATTCTCAGAACGCCTTCTCTTACTGACCAGATTTATATAAAGGCACAGAGAATCAGAAGTATTCAAGAAAAAGGAATTGCAAAAATTGAAGAAGGAATAGTCCCGGAATTTATTGGAATTGTCAATTATTCTGTAATGGCTTTGATTCAACTTGAAGTCGGAGTGGCTGATACAGTTGATGAACTCATGGCCCCTGAAGAGGCTATTGAACTCTTTAAAAAATATATGGCTAATGCGAAGGAACTGATGATGAATAAGAATCATGACTATGATGAGGCATGGAGAAAAATGAGAATCAGTTCCCTTACTGACATTATTCTAATGAAATTGCTTCGGGTTAAGCAAATTGAAGATAATGACGGGGTTACTTGCATATCTGAAGGGTTGAGTGCAAATTATTATGATATGATAAATTATGCAATGTTTGCTCTTATCAGGTTGGTAATTGAAAATGAAAATTCTGTTACATAATATTTTATTCAAAAAATTTAATGAAAATGAAAACAAAAGAAAAACCATGGTTAATAGTTTTGAGAATTTTACTTGCAGCAGTTTTCCTTTTTTCCGGTTTTACCAAAGCCATTGATCCTATAGCATTTGCAATTAAAATTGATGAATATTTTATCTCATTCGGAATAGGCTTTTTTCATCCTTTTTCGATGTTCATTGCAGTGATGATGATTATTCTGGAGTTTTCACTTGGCTTTATGCTCTTATTCAGAATTTATGTTAAGTTTACTTCCATTATGTATCTGCTTTTTATGCTCTTTTTCTTTTTCCTTACGCTGTGGCTTGCCGTGGCAGAGTACCTTGAAGTGAATTATGGCTATAATTTCGGCGTTGTTAAAGATTGCGGTTGTTTTGGGAAAGCTATAAAGCTATCTAATTTTGATACTTTTCTTAAAAATGTGGGTATAATGATCCCGACACTTATTATCTTTTTTAAAAGAAAATCAATTCCTGAAGTTCGTCTTACTACTTTTGGGAGATTTTCGGTGATTACTGTTGGGGTGTTGATTGTGGCAGGGATTGAATTCTATTCCTATCGACACTTGCCGATTATTGATTTCAGCGATTGGAAAAAAGGAGCTAATATTGTGGAACTCTTTATCGACAAACCTGCTCAAAAAAATATCGTTTTTATTTATCAAAACAATACTGATAGTAGTAAAGTTATTCTATCCGAAGATGAATTGACCTCAATTACCGATTCTATTCCCGATTTCTATGATAAATATCAATATGTGGACAGAAAAGATAGTGTAACAATTAAAGCTATACAGCCAAAAATTGCAGGCTTTAATATGGTTGACTCTTTAGGTGCTGACCACTCTTTTGAGTTAATTAATAATGATGAAGACCAAATTCTTCTCCTTATGTTTATGCATGATTTGGATGAAGTTAAATTGGAATTTTTTAAAGATAAAGATTTTAAAGTTTTACTTGACAGTTGTCAAAAAAATGGAATTGCTTTAGTGGGTATTACCAATTCTTCGCCCGAAAGTATTAGTTCTTTTAAAATAATGAACGAAGTTTCAATACCAATCTATTATAATCAAATTGACCCGATAAAGGGACCCTTCATGGTTCGCGATGCTCTTCATGCAAATCCGGGATTGATTTTGTTGAAGAAAGGTGTTGTTATCGATAAATGGTCCTGGCGTGATGTTCCTTCTTTTGAAGAAATTAACTAAACTATTTTTTATTTCTTACGGCAAACCAACATCCTTGGTTTGTCGTTGAGGTCTTTAATTTTCCTGATATCCATATAGCCTGATTCAAAAAAAAGAATTTCAAGTTCTTTGTGATATTTCTCATGAGTTTCTAAATAAACTATTCCCCCTTTAGTTAAATGATTTTTTGAGAAAGATATAATTTTCTTATAAAAAATAAGTGGATCATTTTCAGGGACAAATAGCGCAATATTAGGTTCATATTCAACAACATTCGGATGGATGTTTTTTTTCTCATTCTCTGGTATATAGGGAGGATTGCTCACAATAATATCAAAGTTTCCAAGTGAAGAAACCGGAATTTCTTTCCGTATATCATGAATGGTAAAGTCAATTAAAACAGCATGTTTCTTAGCATTTAATTCGGCATTCGACAATGCTTCTGCAGAGATGTCTATGGCCGAAATTCGAGCATCAGGAAGATTTTTTGCTAATGAAATTGCGATTGCTCCACTTCCGGTTCCAATATCTAAAATAGCAATTTTTTTATTTTTATTCTCTTTAATAATAAGATCTACAAGTTCTTCAGTTTCCGGTCTGGGAATCAGAACAGAGGGATTGAGGTAAAGTTCTAACCCGTAAAAAAATGTTTTTTCACAAATATACTGAACAGGCTCCCCTTTTGAGAGCCTTTCTATATCGTGATCAATTATTGCTGCCAAATTATCAGCCACTTCTTGTTCAGGCGAAAGATAATACTCATATTTAGAAATATTCAGCTTGTCACTAAGATATTGAAGAAAAATGGCTGTAATTTCTCTATCATCATAAAGCCCTCTAAGGGCTGATTTAAATTTAACAAGAATTGCGGATAGTTTTTTTGTCATACGAGTGCAAAATTAATTTTTTTTATTCATTTTTAAATTATGAGTTGATATTATGAGAATTTTTTTATTTTTGCATACAATTGATAATTTTCTTATTGACTTGTAAATTGTTGATTAATAGTAATTAAATAAATATAATAAGAATGAAAAATATTAAAAACAATGCTGGATTAGGTAAGTTGACGATTTTACTTAACATATTGATTTTTGTTTTCTTTGTGATTTCTATGATTTTCTTGATGAAATTCGATAAGGTAAATGTCAATTTTGTTGCGGAAACTCCCTCTTATTTGAAGGCTATGGATAGTCTGAGAATTGCAGAACAACCCACCAGAATGGATTCAGCTGCAGTAGCTCATTATACCTATCGTTTGGATACTTTGAAATCAAAACCTATTCCTGCTAATCCTAAAGATGCTAAAACCTATCGTGATGAGCTAAACAGATTATCGGACATGCTCAAGGAGAAGAAAGATATCCAGGCTACCAACGATTCAATTTTTCAAATAAAAAAGGCAGATTTCGCACCTATAGATAAAAAATATAAAGATTTGGAATCCCAAAAGGATAATATTAAAGGTACTTTTTCTGTTTTTATTTATATCGTTATCTTTTTAAGTATTCTTAAAATTTTCTTGTTTGCTTTTTGGAATTATAGAAATTTGGAAAATTTACACAATGTTGCTTCTTGGATGAAAAAAGGTACTCGTCCTTTTTGGGCTTTTGTAGGATGGATTATTCCCGCCCTTAATTTTGTTAAACCTTATTCTGTTTTTAATGAAATTTGGGGTGAAACAGAATATGTTTTAGGTGACAAAGATATTAAAAGCGATAAAAAATCTATTGATGGCGATTTCTATCTGGGTTTATGGTGGGGACTATTCTTAATTTCTATTGTGTTAATCCCAATTTGTCTCAATAGCACATTTTTGGGAACCGGAGCTATGTTTTATAAATTGTCTCACCTCAATCTTGTGTTGGCATCTATCGTTATTTGGTTGCTCTATGTTTTACTTGAATGTTTTGTTATTTACAAATTCAATATGCTGAATAAACAATTATTTGATAATCAAGATAAATTATAGATTCTATCTTTAAAAAAGGCTCATTTATATGAGCCTTTTTTTTTGCCTATCGGAAAAATTTTAATTTAATTTCTTTCTTTCAGGGAAGTTATTTGTTTGGAAAGTATTGATTTTCCCATTATCATCATAGATAAAAAAAACTGCTAATGAGGGTTGATTTGCTAATACTCTCTTCGATTTTTTAAGTCCTAAAACCATAAATGCCGTAGCATATCCATCGGCTGTCATTGAGTTGTCGGCAATCACTGTAACACTTAATAAATTTGTCTTTTCAGGTCTTCCCGTTTGGGGATCAATAATGTGAGTGTATTTGATTCCGTTTTCTTCAAAATAGTTTCTGTAATTACCACTCGTGGCAACTGCCTTGTTTTTAACCTCAAAATAGTATTGTGCATTAATGGATTCATCTTTTTCTTTCGTAGGGAACTGGATTCCGATTCTCCATGGTTTTCCGTTTTTGGTCCCATTAGACATTATTTCTCCTCCAATTTCTACTAAACAATCAGTATAACCTTTCTTAAGCATATATTCTGAAACCTTGTCTGCTGCATATCCATCAGCTATAGCATTAAAATTAAGTTGAATTCGATTGTCGGATTTGATTAGTCTGTTCTTAGCTATCGAAATTTTTTCGTACCCGATAAATAATTTGATACTGTCAATTTTGTTCTGTGAATCATCGTGTACTTTCTCTGGCCCAAATCCCCATAGATTCACTAATGGCCCGACAGTGATATCAAAAGCTCCATTGGTATTCTTACTGATTTCAAGTGATTGATACATTATGGATACTAGCTCATCACTTAACACGATATCTTCACCCTTATTAATTTGAGAAACGATGGAAGTTGAATCAAAAATTGAAAAAAGATGAGATATTTCTTTTAAAAGTGAATCAACCCCTTTTTTTAAGGAGGGATCTTCATTTCCGAAGTAGCTAATGGTATATGAACTGCCTAAAGCAGGTCCTTCAAAATGATTGAGTTCTTTTTGCTTACATCCGGCTAATAGTAATAATGAAAACAATAGGATGATGGCTTTTCTGTTGTTTTTCTTTAAATTATTCATCTTTTTTTATAATAATTACCTCTATTTAGAGTCGATTTTTAAAATCGCCAAAAGTAAGTTTTTTTTTATAAATATGGGGGCACAATGGTTATTATTAGTGAAATAATAGATTTATTTCTATTTGTTTTTTTGTATTTTTGCAACTCAAAAAATAAAACTCAATAGAATGAAAAAAATATTAGTCATTGGTGCCAGTGGTCAGATTGGATCGGAATTAACTCCATATTTGCGTAATATTTACGGAATAGATAATGTTGTAGCGGCTGATTGTGTTTTCCCATTAAAAGGAGCACTTGCAGAAGGTGGTCCATCTTGTAAAATCGATGCTACTGATTCTCAAGAAATTGCTGAAGCTGTAAAAAAATATAAAATCGATACCATTTGCAATCTTGCTGCAATTCTCTCTGCTAAAGCTGAAGCAAATCCTTTATTAGGCTGGAATGTGGGAGTGGGCGCATTGATTAACTGCCTTGAGGTATCTCGTGAGTTTAATACCGCTTTGTTTACTCCAAGTTCAATCGGGGCTTTCGGTCCTGAAACACCTAAGAATGGAACTCCACAAGATACTATTCAACGCCCCAAAACTATTTATGGTGTTACTAAAGTTACCGGAGAATTATTGAGTGATTATTACTTTAAACGCTTTGGAGTTGATACCCGCTCGGTTCGCTTTCCGGGTATTATATCAAATGTTACGCTCCCCGGTGGTGGTACCACAGATTATGCTGTTGAAATCTATTATGCTGCTGTTAAGGGTGAATTTTTTACATGTCCACTTAAAGCCGGTACTTTTATGGATATGATGTATATGCCCGATGCGCTTAAGTCGATCGTTGACCTGATGGAAGCTGATCCTTCTAAATTAATTCACCGAAACTCTTTTAATATTGCTTCAATGAGTTTTGACCCTGAAATGATTTATGCTGAAATTAAAAAAATAATTCCCGATTTTAGAATGGAATATAAGATAGATTCATTGC
>Ga0116171_10004681_pt1 | contig 12249 bp, 6 predicted proteins | sample AD_JPNHW2_MetaG_FD_89798 | JGI IMG/M metagenome (GOLD analysis project Ga0116171, IMG submission 89798) | Active sludge microbial communities of municipal wastewater-treating anaerobic digesters from Japan - AD_JPNHW2_MetaG | ecosystem: Engineered > Bioreactor > Anaerobic > Digestate | place...
CGGTTTCGGGAAATTTATCGAAATAATTGGCTACGATACTAAGCGGACCGATCGGGCTGTGATAGACCAGTGCAGTTGAGGCCATATAGGACCGCCGTCCAAAAAGCGGTCCGAAGTAAGCCGTATAGTCATCCTGGATCTCAAGGATTTCCCGGTATGGCTGGAAGATGTATCCTTCGAGCCGGTATTCGATCTTTTTATAAACCCGAAGCACGATCTTCAGTCCTGCCGCGGCATAGCTCTGGGCACGGAACGAGGGAAGAAAGTACGTCTGGGATTCAGGCACCGGTTGAAAAGCGCTCGCGTACAACAAACTGGAGACATAATTGGAGAAAAGCGGCTGATCCGAGATCACTGCCTCGCCGTAAAATCCCAGTTTCAGGGGTCCGAAAGTCTCAAAATAGTTATCGTACAAAAATCTCAACCTGAACCAGCTTCGGAAATGGGTCACCGGGATCCTGCTCTTGGCCGTGGAACCGGGAATCATGTCCTCTTTCCCATTGAAGTAGCCAAGGTCGATCATCAACCGGACTCCGGCTGAGGGATACTGTTTACGATTGAGGCTGTTCAGGTCGAAAGTAATGGAGGGTGAGATAAACCGAAAAGTGGTCTGGTCAGCAGTATCAGTGCGTGAAAAAATATTACTCTGATAATATTTTTTGTTGGTGTAAGCATCGGTAAACCCCGCCATTACTTTCCCGTTGGGAGTGGCCGGTATCCCGATCCTGACATCACCGAAATACTCGCCTTCGATGATGTAATTCGGAGTCTTGTCATCGAAAAAGAAACTGGTGCTCATGAAAAAGTTAAAATGGTTGTACGTGTAAGCGGCCTCAATGAACCAGGGAACCTTTGAATTAAAATCGATGCGACCGCCCAGTTTTGCCGCGCTGTAGATCCGTCCGAAATAGCCGTTCATATAAAAACGGAGTCCTTTCGTCCAAAGATATTTATAATCGATCTGCAGGAAGGCCTCGCTGGTGTTGGCCAGGGAGAAATTCCCTCCGAACGCAGCACCGAAATTATCAGCCTTCTTGATGTCCAGGTAAAGATCGAAAAAGCCGGTGGTGGGGTTATACCGTGCAACGGGGAAAATATTCTGGATAAAACCTTCGCTCACGAACCTGAAATATTCGTGTTTGAGTTCTTCCAGCGTCACCGTTGGTTCCCCGTGTTTCAGGATCTGCCGGATGTACCGTTCCTGCGTTTTATTCATGCCGGTTACGTGAATCGAGTCAAACCGTATCGCGGGTTTATGGGCATTGAAGGAAGCCCTTTTACGCTGCATCTTTTCGGTTGAAACGGAATCGCGGATATACTTTCTGATCTCGGGAATTTTTTTCATAGCGGCTTTGTACCCGCTGTCGGAAAGTTCACGGGTACGTGAAAAATCGAGCGGACTGATGACCGGGATATCGGGGGTGATCATTACCGATCCGGGATAGCGGATCGTATCGCTCTGGCTTTCCATCAGCATGGAGAGGATCTGTGAAACAACATCATCCCGGTCGGGTTTCTTGTACCGTTGTGCCACCCGGCTACCGATGATCACATCGGGATGAAAATTGCTGAACATGACATCGCAGGGAAAATTATTATACATGCCGCCGTCAAAAACCAGCCGGTTATCAAGCACTACCGGATTGAACACCAGGGGGATGCTCATCGAACCGCGGACCGCAGCGCTCAGGTCACCCTGTTGCAGAATCAACGACTTGGTTGAGTCGATGTCGGCGACCACACAACGAAACGGTACCATCAGGCTATCGAAATTCCCTTTGCAAACGGCACCCGCCTGCGAAAAAATGTGCATCAAATGAAAATCGATGTCAAAAGTATTGATCAGGTGGGTGGGCAACAGGGCTGAAAGCTTCTTGTTGAAATTGAAGTTGGTTGAAACCCAGGAGGCATTGGGATCCTCCTTCCAGAAATAGTAGGTATAATCTTCATCGGTCACTCCCGTAGCCCATCGCTGGAACTCCTGTGAACTCATGAGATCCTCAATTTCCTTCAGTGTATAACCGCTGGCGTACATGGCCCCGACAATAGCCCCGATCGAAGTGCCGGCAATATAATCGATCGGGATCCCCTGCTCTTCGAGGGCTTTGAGAATCCCGATATGCGCACCCCCCTTTGCAGCCCCGCCACTCAGCACCACGCCGACCTTCTGCGCATGGGAGGAATTGACAAATGATAATTGACAAATGACAATTATAAAAAAAATGATGGTAAGGTATCGTAGGATGTTTCTCACCAGAATTATTGATTCATCTTAAAAACCAAAGATAATCTTTACCCGGAAAAATGCCTCCCTTCCATCGCAGAACACTAATCAACCCAACAATATCAATCTTCAACTGTCCGTTTTCAATTTTCAATTTTCCATTGTCCATTATCCATTGTCAATTGTCAATTGTCAATTGTCAATTTTCTGCAACGCCTGTTCCAGATCAGCGATGATATCCTCCGCCTCTTCAATGCCGATCGACAGCCGTACGAGTTCGTCGCTGATGCCGCCCTCTTTTTTGGCTGCTGCCGAGAGTTTGCTGTGGGTCATCGATGCCGGGTGCTGGATCAGGGTTTCGATACCGCCGAGCGAAACTGCGAGGACACAAAGCTGAACCTCGTTCATGAGCCGTTTTCCGGCCGGCAGTCCGCCCTTCAGGCCAAAACTCATCATCGCCCCGGGTCCCCGCATCATTTTTTTCCCGAGTTCATACTGCGGATGCGATTTCAGACCGGGATACATGACCCACGCGACTTTGGGATGATTTTCGAGGAAAGTAGCCACTTTCATGGCATTTTCCTGAGCCCGGTCGATACGGAGTGCCAATGTTTTCAATCCGCGGCGGGTCAGGAATGCCTGGTGGGGATCCATGTTGCATCCCAGCGTCACCATCATCTGACGCACCTTTTTGTAATCGGTTTCATTTTTTGTGACGATTATTCCACCCACGATGTCGGCATGACCGTTTAAGAATTTAGTAAGGGAATGAAGCACCACGTCAGCGCCCATGTCGAGCGGATTCTGAAGGTAGGGGCTGCAAAAGGTATTGTCGACGCAAACCGGGATGTTGTGCCGGTGGGCCAGTTCGCAAATGGCCGGGATATCGGAGATTCCGATCGTCGGATTGGCCGGGGTCTCCAGGTAAATCAACGCGGTCTCGGGTCGGATGGCATTTTCGACCTGTTTCAGATCGGTGGTATCCACGTAAGTCGATGCCACTCCGAACCGGGAAAAAGTTTTCTCGATGATCCCGCGTGATGGTCCGTAAACGGCGTTGTGGCTGAGAATATGTTTCCCTGCGCCCAGGTAAGCCATGTAAACCGTGTTAACTGCTCCCATACCGGAGGAGCACCCGATCCCGTCGAATCCATGTTCCAGTTCTGCAATGGTCTTTTCCAGATCGCGGATGGTCGGATTTCCGATCCGGGTGTAGATGAATCCATCGCTTTCACCTGCAAAACAGGCAGCGCCATGGTCGGCCGACTCGAAGGCGAAGGTCGAGGTCTGGTAGATGGGGGTGATTACGCTTCCCAGGGGGTCCTTCGGACCGGCCCCGTGGACGAGCTTCGAATTGAAGCCTGAAGGTTTGTGTTTCATTTGTTAATAATTTTATATTTCATTTGCTAAAAGGAGTATCCATTGTTATCATTCGCGATTTGCATGAACCTGATTCCTATGGATATTTTATGTGTTATTGTTTTTATCTTTCACTGGTCAGATGGAATATCTGCAATTTTTCAGGAATTGCGGCGTACGATGGTGATTTCATTCTCAATATCGGGATGGAGGTGGCGTTTCACGGTGCAAAGCGATGCAGTACGGATGACCGCCTCATCGTATTGCGTAGGAAAATCGGCCGGCACATTGATCTTCATGATAAATTTTCCGATCATTTTTTTGACGGGATCAAACAAACCGTCCATGTCGATGGTAATGGAATCGGCCTTGATGCCGCGCTGATCGCAGAAACCTTTGACATAGATCCCTGCACAGGCTCCCAATGAAGCCAGGAACATGGAAAAGGGCGTGGGAGCTGAGTTGTCGCCACCTGCCTGAACGGGTTGATCTGTAAAAACCGTGAATCCGTCGACTATGGCATTGACCTTCTTGTTGCCGTCGAAATATACTTGTACTGACATACCTGTTATCTTTTAGAAACTGTATAGAATTTACGATTGAACATGATTTACGATTGAAAATGATTTACGATTGAGCAAGATTTACGATTTACGATTGAAAATTTAATTTCAATGCGCCTTAATTAATTTCAGTCAATCATTCGCGACAGCCGGAACCGGGAAACGAAGGGGCATCACGAGTCTGAATTCCGGGCAAAGATAGTAAATTCTTCCGAAAGGGGTCAGGGAACGGGATAGGTAACGCCGGTTCACTAAGTTCAAATGCCGGTTCATCGAGTAAATGGCCTCAAAAATCGAAAAACGGGATGGTGATGGCCGAAAGTAAATATCTTTGCTTCAGATCGGCCGGATATGTTAATCCGGTAATCTTTCCGATAATTTCCGATACAAACCAAATCCGATAACCCATGAAAAAAAGTATGTTATTCCTTGCGGCCCTGCTGAGCTGCACCCTGTTATTTGCCCAGGAAGAGGCACGGCTGTTGCGGTTTCCGGCCATTCACGGCGACCAGATTGTATTCACCTATGCCGGTGATCTTTACACGGTCGATAAGGCCGGCGGTATTGCCCAAAAGCTGACCAACGACGCCGATGGCTATGAAATGTTCGCCCGGTTCTCTCCCGATGGCAAGCAGATCGCCTTCACCGCCCAGTACGACGGGAACACCGAGGTTTACCTGATGCCTTCAGTTGGCGGGACGCCAAAACGGCTCACCTACACGGCCACCCTCGGGCGCGACGACATCAGTGACCGGATGGGCCCCAACAACATCGTGATGACCTGGAAGGACAACTCCAACATCGTTTATCGGTCGCGTAAACAAAGTTTCAACGATTTTAAAGGACAGCTTTTTATCGTCAACGTGAATGGCGGTCTTTCCGAAGAGTTGCCGCTTCCCTGCGGCGGTTTCTGTTCATTTTCGCCCGATCAGTCCAAACTGGCCTATAACAGGGTGTTTCGTGAATTCCGCACCTGGAAACATTACCAGGGCGGCATGGCCGATGATATCTGGATCTATGATTTTAAAACCAAACAGACCGAAAATATCACCGGGAATAAATTCCAGGACATGTTTCCCATGTGGAACGGCGACAAGATCTATTTTGTTTCAGAACGGGAGCGTCCCACCAATTTATATTGTTACGACCTGAAGACCCGGGAAACCAGGAAAGTGACCGATTTCAAAGAATACGATATAAAATTCCCGTCGCTGGGCAATACCGGTGTGGTCTTCGAGAACGGAGGATACATCTATCTCTACGATTTTTCTACGCAAAAAACACAAAAGGTGACCGTCCGGATCGCAAATGATATGTTGTCGGGGCGCGACCGCCTAAGGGATGCCGGGAAATTCATCAACACATTCTCCCTGGCTCCCGACGGAAAACGGCTGGCATTCGGGGCCCGCGGCGATGTATGGACGGTCCCGGCCAAAAGCGGCATTACCAAAAACCTGACGCAGACTCCCGGCATCCATGAACGGGAAGTGGCATGGTCGCCCGACGGACAATATGTTGCCTATATTTCGGATCGTACCGGTGAAGATGAGATTTTCATCCAGAAACAGGACGGATTATCCGATCCCGTTCAGCTCACGAAAAACGGCGACACCTATAAATTTACCATGATCTGGTCGCCCGACAGCAAAAAACTTTTATGGTCCGATAAGCTGCTCCGCCTCCAGTATGTTGAAATCGACAGTAAAGAGGTAACCCTGGTCGAAACTGCAAAAAACTGGGAGTTTACCGACTTTACCTGGTCACCCGACAGCAAATGGATCGTTTATACCTATCCTGAACGCCGGGTTGCATCCCGAATTTATCTCTATGAAATTTCTTCAAAAACGAAAACTCCGGTCACCGACACCTGGTATGATTCCGGCGACGGATGTTTCAGCAGTGATGGAAAGTACCTGTTTTTCACTTCGAACCGCGATTTTAATCCGACCTACAGTTGGACCGAATGGAACCACGTGTACACCGATATGTCAAAAATCTATTTCGTGACCCTGGCCAAGGCCACCCCGAATCCTTTTGCGCCGGAAAATGATGAGGTGACGGTTAAAAAGGATGAAGCAAAGAAGGAAGAAGGAAAGAAGGATGAGGGCAAGAAGGAGGAAGGTAAAAAGGATGAAGGGAATAAAGGGGATGACAAAAAGGATGTAGTTATTGACCTTGACGGGATTATCGGCCGGATCGTGGGATTACCGGTGGATGCCGGCACCTATTTTAATCTGAATTGTGTTGGCGACAATGTTTATTACGTCAAAGGAGGACGCGGAGGCAGGCCTGGCGGACTTATGACTTTCAACCTGAAGGATCAGAAGGAGACCCAACTGGGTGATTTCGGAACGTATGAAATCTCAGCAGACCGGAAAAAGATGGTTGTGGCCTCCTCGGGAAAGTTTGGAGTCGTTGATCTTCCCAAAGGCAAAGTTGACGTGAAGGACTGGGCCGATTTGTCGGATATGAAGCTGGTCGTCGATTTCAAGGCCGAGTGGGCGCAGATATACAATGAGTCGTGGCGGCAGATGAAATATTTCCTTTATGCGCCGAACATGCATGGCGCCGACTGGCCTGCCATCCGGGATAGATATGCCGCATTACTGCCCTATGTCAATAACCGCAACGATCTGAATTACGTGATCGGTGAAATGGTCGGAGAGATCAGCATCGGGCATTCCTATGTGGGTGGCGGCGACAAACCCGAACCCCGCAGGATCAAGCTGGGGTTATTGGGAGCCAAGATCAGCCGCGATGCTTCAGGATACTACCGGATCGATCAAATTCTGAAGGGCGAGAACTGGACCAAAAACACCCGGTCGCCCTTGACCGAACTGGGTGTCAATGTTAAGGAGGGTGATCTTATACTGGCCGTCAACGGAAAATCGACCCGGGATCTGAAGGACTTTAATGAGGCGATGGTTAACCGGGCCGATCAGCAGGTGGAGTTGACGGTGAATGCAACGCCTTCGGAGACCGGTGCGCGTAAGACGATTGTCGTTCCGGTTGACGATGAAGCCCAGCTTTATTACTACAACTGGGTCGCTGAAAATACCCGGAAGGTCAGCGAAGCCACGAACGGCGAGGTGGGATACATTCACATTCCCGACATGAGCCCGGCCGGACTGAACGAATTCGTGAAACATTTCTATCCCCAGTTGAATAAACGGGCCCTCATCATCGATGACCGCGGCAACGGCGGCGGAAATGTTTCTCCCATGATCATCGAAAGGCTCAACCGCGAGATGACCATGATGACGATGGCCCGCAACACCGACGCAGCTCCCGGCAGGTTGGAAATGCAGTGGGGGCCGAAATGCATCCTGATCGACAACTACTCCGCTTCCGACGGCGATCTGTTCCCCTATCAATTCAAGAAACTCAAGATCGGGAAAGCAATCGGAAAAAGAACCTGGGGCGGTGTGGTCGGAATCAGGGGCACACTGCCATTCATCGACGGCGGACAGTTGATGCGGCCGGAATTTGCGCCCTACGACACGGAAGGTAAAAACTGGATCATCGAAGGATATGGCGTTGATCCGGATTTTGAAGTCGATAATGATCCTGCACGGGAATATGCGGGCGAAGATCAGCAACTCAACAAAGCTATTGAGCTGATGAAGGAAGAACTGAAAAGCTGGCCGAAAGAATTCCCGGGAATGCCTCCTTTCCCCGATAAAACGAAATAACCCATCAGGAGAAATCAGGACGATTCAATGCTTATGGAAGGCGGCTCAACAGGCCGCCTTCTTCTTTGATATTGCAGGCTGTTCTGAACTCATTACCGGAAGGGGGTTGTAACGCGTCGCTTTTCTTTTCCGGGAAGTGACATTCTTTTAATTAATTTTACCGCGAAAAAGTCGCACAATGCTGAATTCGAGGAACCGGTTTCAGATTGATCACATCCTGATCATATTGATTTTACTGGCCGGAGCAGCGCTTCGCCTTTACCGGATCCCCGATATCCCGTTCACACACGATGAGTTTTCCGCCATCATCCGGGCGCAGTACGGCGCCTTCGGCGACCTGATTGAGAAAGGAGTTAAGATCGACGGCCACCCGGCCGGCGTGCAGGTCTTCATCTGGCTGCTGATCAAATGGTTCGGCGTGTCGGTCATCGCTTTAAAACTTCCCTTTATCCTTTTCGGGCTTCTTTCAGTCTGGATGGTTTACCTGATCGGGAAAGTGTGGTTCAATTCCACAGTAGGACTTACCTCAGCGGCCTTCGTCTCCTTTCTGCAGTTCCCGGTGATGTACAGTCAGATTGCGCGTCCCTATTCCAGCGGATTGTTCTTTACACTTTTACTGGTCTGGTTCTGGACCCGGATATTGTTCCGCCCCGAACGGAAATTTTTGCTGAACCTGGCAGGATTCACGGTATCCGGCGCCCTGTGCGCTTATAACCACCACTTCAGCATGCTGTTTGCCGCAATGGTCGGGATCACCGGACTGTTTTTTTGTAACCGCAAGAGGCTGCTGCCATACCTGGTCGCGTGTGCCATGGTCATCGTGCTTTACCTTCCCCACCTGCCCATCTTTTTTTATCAGCTCGGTGTGGGCGGTATCGAAGGGTGGCTCCGGAAGCCGAGATTCGATTTCATCACCGACTTCATCCAGTACATTTTCCATTTTTCGGTGTTCCTCTACCTGTTGATCTTCCTGCTCGTCAGTTTGTCATTATATTGGTATTCCGATCGACCGAAGATCCGGATCCGGTTTGTATTGATCTCTGCAACGTGGTTTCTGCTGCCCTTCCTGATCGGCTACCTTTATTCCACCTTCAGAAGTTCCGTTTTACAATATTCGGTGCTCATCTTTTCCTTCCCCTACCTGTTGTTCATCCCCTTCTCCCTTTTCAAAACCGAAAAGCCGTTGCATCAGGCAGTATTGGTGGCGTTGATAGCGGCAATTGTGATCCCGTCGCTGATCTTTGAAAGGCGTCATTATACCCATTTTTACAAATCCCCCTACCGGGAAATGGTGGTGGAAGCAAAAAAAGCCGTCGACTCACTGGGAGCCGCGAATTGTCTGGTAATTCTCGATACCCGCCGGGAGATCAATCCGTACTATCTTGAAAAGCCGGGTTGCCGCGACCTACCGTTCCTGTACGCCGATTCGGCCGGAACCCGGGGAAAATTACTTTCGCTGCTCGACTCGTGCAACCGGCCCTGCCTGGTTTACGGATGCCTCTCGACTGCACCATGGGAAAACTATGCTTTAATCCGTTCCCGCTTCCCCATTCTTAAAGTTCACAGGACATACGCTGGCGGGGATTTTTACCTGTTTTCCAAAAATGATCCCCGACTGAATGCTGACAGCGCCCATCAGAAGAGACAGCTTCACAAGGTAAGTGCCGGCAGTGATTATAACCAGTTTTCCAAAAGTGGTTCCCGCACGAATCTTGCCAACCCCTCTCGCAAAGGCCAGTTTCAAAATGACGGAAAGCTGGGGCCTCCGCCTGAAGAATATTTTTACACCCTTACAAACAATTTCGAACCCGCTCCGCCCGAATGGGGATGGATCGATCAGGACCATATCACCGATTCGCTGCCTATTGAAGGAAAATCCAGTTTTCTGGTCCGGGAAGGCGACGAATTCAGTCCTACTTTTTCCATGCCGATTCGCGACCTGATGCGGAGTCCCGACGATGTAATCGACATGTCAGTCAACCTGCGGCTTCCAGAAGTATTCCCGGGGGCGTGGCTGGTCATGTCGGTGACGGCAAATGGTAAAGAAGTTTACTGGAAATCGGTGGCAGTGGCCGACTATTTGAAGCCGGGGCAACAGGGGCGCGCTTACATCTCACTCCGGTTAAGCGACATCGAACTGCGCCACCACGGGTTGCTCCTCAAGGCCTTCGTGTGGAACCCGATGAAAACGCCCTATCTTTTAGATCAATTTACCATCAAGGTAAGATCAGGGAATCCCGTTATCTACGGACTGTACAGGAGGGTTTACTAGAAGAGCGGACAATTGATAATTGACAATTGAAAATGGAAAATTGAAAATGTGCTAATGTGCTGATTTGCTGATTTGCTGATGTGAAAATTTGAGAATTTTGAGCTTTGAACTTTGAGCCTTGAGCTTTAAGCTTTAACTTTTTTCATTCTCCTCCCCTTCTTTCTCCAAATCGCTGAGCGTGTACCCGAGTTTCAGCAGGTTCTCGGGAAGCAGCAACTGTTTCAACCGGGCTTCCGGAATGCATTGAAGGTCACGGTTTGCCGAAAAGATGTCAGTTCCCTGCGTTAACATGTATTTTGCCAGTTCCGCGGCCCTGTTATAGCCGATCAACGGGATCAGGGCCGTGGTAACGGCGGGGCTCCGGAACAACATTTCACGGCTTATCGCAGGATGGATGGCCAGTCCGTCGAAAAGGTTCGTTTTCAGTGTCTGATCACAGGCGATGAGCAGTTTCAGGCTTTCTATAAGGGCATGGCCGATTACAGGCAGGTAGGCATTCAGCTCCAGGCATCCCTGGGCACAAAGTGAGGTAATGACCTGATCATTTGCATAGATCTTATGGACCGCGCTGATCACGAATTCCGGGATCACCGGGTTGATCTTTCCCGGCATGATCGAACTACCAACCTGTACGCGGGGGAGTTCCAGCTGACGGGTTTCGCGTTTAGCGGTTCGCGGTTCGAGTTTCGCGTTTTGCGTTTCGCGTTCCGGGATTACAGGGTCAGAGGGTAAGAGGGTATGAGGGTATGAGGATTTAACTGGTCCGCTGGTCCGACTGTCCGACTGTCCACTTGTCGACAGGTCCGCTGGTCCGCTCGTCTGCTTACCCGCATGGCTGTTCACCAGGTCGGAGGCTAAAAGTCGGAGGTCGGAAACCATCTTTTCGAGGTTCACAGCATGAGATTTAAGGATGGCATGTACTTCGACGAAGGCGTCGAGATTGGAGGTCGCATCGGAAAGATTTTCGCTGCGTGCCAGCGGAAGCGCGGTGAGGGTCTGCAGGTTCGAAACCACCTCCATGATGAAATAACGGGGCACGCTCAGCCCGGTTCCGATGGCTCCTCCGCCGAGATTCACCAGTTTGATCCGTTCAAAACACTTTGACACCCGCCACCAGTCGCGCGAAAGCGCCTCGCTGTATGTGCTGAACAACTTCCCGAAGGATGAAGGCACAGCCTCCTGCATCTGGGTGAAGCCGGTACGCAGATCGTTCTGATGGAGGGTCTCATGATGTTCGATTCCGAACCGCAATTCATTGATGGCCTTTTCCAGATCGCCAAGCAGGAACATAGCCGAGACCCTGAGGGCCGTCGGAATCACATCATTGGTCGATTGAAAAATGTTGGCATCTTCAATGGGATCGATCCGCTGATAGTTTCCGGGCTCTGTGCCGGCTTTTATCAACCCCGCATTGGCAAGAATCTCATTGATGTTCATGTTGATGCTGGTCCCCGCTCCCCCGGAGATAGCAGGAACAATAAAATGTTCAAAATACCGCCCCTCTGCCATTTCTGATGCAGCCGCGATCAACAGATTTAAAGTTTCCTTTTGTGTAAGGAGCTTATCCAAACTAAACCCGCCCCGCCGCTCGTCCACCTGTCCGCTTGTTCCATGGTGCTGTGGGGCCGTGGTGCCGTGGCGACTGATAACATTCTTCTCCTCGTCCACCTGCCCGCTTGTTCCATGGTGACGTGGTGACGTGGTGACGTGGTGACTGATAACATTCTTCTCCTCGTCCGCTTGTTTACTGGTCCGCTCGGCCGTTTGTTCAAAATATTTCCTGATCACCGCCTCAAAATAGTCCCGGGCAGTCAGATAACAAGCCTTTTTGACCAACCCGAGAGCCCGATACCATTCAGCATGAAAAGGGGTCCGGTCGGGAAAATTATTCCTTGCCCTCAGGGAATGAATGCCGTATAAGGCTTCTTCCGGAATCTGCATTGAGCCTAAAAAATCTGATTCCTTTCGCATAGTATATATTTTTGAGAAGGCTGGATATTCTATGGTTTCCGGTTACAAAGTTTATAAAAAAAAACAGACAACCGAAGCATCCGTTTCCGAAAACCAACCCGAAACGATAAGCAAAGCGAATTTTCCTTAATTTTACGGCATCAACCGGAACTGGGATACTCGTGAAGC
>Ga0116171_10004684_pt1 | contig 12247 bp, 10 predicted proteins | sample AD_JPNHW2_MetaG_FD_89798 | JGI IMG/M metagenome (GOLD analysis project Ga0116171, IMG submission 89798) | Active sludge microbial communities of municipal wastewater-treating anaerobic digesters from Japan - AD_JPNHW2_MetaG | ecosystem: Engineered > Bioreactor > Anaerobic > Digestate | place...
AACCAAAATTTGTCCTAACTTATATAGAAGCGCAGCAAGTAATTGGGGAAGCAAAAAAGGAATTGAAAAAAATGGGCGTAAACGTGGGGATGTTTGGAAAGGAAATTGGTAATAAATTAGAAACAATTATTGCTAGTCTTTATCAGACTTTTGGTAAAAAAGATTTATACCCGAGCGTAGGAGAAAAGGCGGTTAATTTATTGTATTTTGTTTTAAAAAATCATCCTTTCGTAGATGGCAACAAAAAAATTGCAGTCTTGTTGTTTTTGTATTATTTGAAAAAAAATGAATATTTTAAGGAAGATGAAAAAATAGATGATAATGCTTTAATATCTTTAGTGCTGTTGATAGTTTTAAGTAATTCCAAAGAAAAGGATAATTTGGTAAAAATTGCTACTAATTTTTTGAAATAATTTGCAAAAAAAATTTAAAGGATTATAATAAATAAAGACAACTGAATAAGATGTTTATCAAGAGAGGTAGAGAGAGCACTGGCTCGTCAATATCTACCCAGCAACCCTTTAAAGAGTTTCTTTAAAAAGGTGCTAAGTCCAGCCCTTAATAAGGGAAAGATAAAGGTCGATTTTTTAAGAAATTCTTTCCATTTAGGAAAGTTTTTTTGTTTTATGAAAAAAATAAGAACTTGTGAATTTGTTTCTCCGAAACATCCAGATAAAATTTGTGATTTTATTGCCGATTCTATTTTGGATGCTTTTTGGTCAAAAGATAAAAATAGTCGTGTGGCAGTGGAGGTGATGGGTGGCCATGGCCAAGTTAATGTTTCCGGTGAAATCACTAGTAAAGCTCGGGTTAATATAAAGGATATTGTGAGAAAGATTGTTGGTAAAAATTTCGCGATTAATTTAAAAATTAGTCAGCAAAGTCCTTTTATTGGTCAGGGAGTTGATGTTGGTGGCGCTGGAGATCAGGGGATTATGAATGGTTATGCGACTCGTGAAACAAAATCTTTGATGCCTCAAGAATATGAATTGGCGCGTTATTTGTGTCAGGAAATTTTTAAACATTATCCTTATGATGGCAAAACACAAATTACTATGGAAGGTAAAAAAGTTTTGTCAGTGGTGGCAAGCTTTCAAAAAGCCAAGACAAAGGATTTATTGAAATTAACGCAGTCATTAATAAAGGCTGAAGAATATTTGATTAATCCGGCTGGTGATTGGAAGATGGGAGGATTTGATGCCGACTCCGGTCTTTCTGGCAGAAAAATTGTAGTTGATGCCTATGGTCCAAGAGTAGCGGTTGGTGGTGGTAGTTTTTCTGGAAAAGATTGCACTAAAGTTGATAGAAGCGGCGCTTATATGGCGCGAAAAATCGCTGTTGATTTATTGAAAAAATATAAAGCTTCAGAAGTTTTAGTGAGTTTGGCTTATGTTATTGGCAAAGTTGATCCGGTAATGGCGGTGGCAGATATTGATGGTCAACAAATTGAGATAAAAGATTATGATTTAACGCCTGGTGGTATTAGAAAGTTTTTGCAATTAGAAAAACAAAATTTTTCAAAGACTGCTCAATGGGGTCATTTCGGTCAAAATTTTATCTGGGATAAGTAATCTAAAAACCGCCCCGACTAAAAAGTCGGGGCGGTTTTTTGTGCATTTAATTATTTGATTATTCCATTTCGGATTGAAGCTGCTTCTACAATTTTATCAATTAGTTGTTGATGATTTAAACCGGATGCTTCGGCGGCGATGGCCATTTCATCGTGTTGCTCCAAGTAAGGATTTAAATTAGCTTCCAAGACATAAATTTTATTATCTTTATCCATTCTGATATCAAAACGAGCATAATCTCTAGCGCCTAAAGCATAATTAGCTTTAATGGCAATGTCATAAACTTTGTCTTTTAATTCATTGGGTAAATCATCGGGAATTTTTAAGCCGATAGTTTTTGGTAATCCCATTTCTTCTTCTAGTTTTGCTTCGTGGGTATAAATTTTATGTTTGTCGGCCGGCCATTTAGAAAAATCTAATTCTAATAATTGAAGCGGTTTTAAAGTTTTTCTGCCACTGAGAATTGAAACAAAAAATTCTCTGCCTTCAATATATCTTTCTACTAAAGCATCATCTTTAATGTTCTCGTGAATATCTTTTACTTTTTTAATGAAGGCTTCCTCATTTTCTACAAAAGAATTTTCATCAATGCCGATAGAGGCATCTTCGTGCACTGGTTTTATAAACAAAGGAAATTCAAACCCTTTGGGGATTGTCGGATTTTCACCTAGTGGGACAACAAAAAAGTCGGGGCAGGGAATGTTGTGAAAATTAAAAATCTTTTTAGTAAGATGTTTGTCATTGCTTAAAAATATACTACCCGAAGAAGATCCGGTAAAAGGAATGCCGGTCATTTCCAATAAAGCTGTGATGTTAAATTCAAATTTATCGGTGTTGCGGAAAGTTTCAATTAGATTAAAAATTAGATCCGGCTTTTCTTGTTTGATTCCATTGATGATTCTGGAGATACTTTGATTGGCTGGCAAAAGAACCACATTGTAATTTAGGTTTAATAAAGCGTCTTTGATTTGATCAATAACCGCGTCGCGTTTGGGTTTTTTACTGGGATATTCTTGGTAAAAGAGAATCAAGATTTTAATTTTGGGTTTGGTTTGAGCGGAAGCTATTTTTTTGTACCATTCTTCAACGGTGGTGGTAATTGACTCTATGGGTGTTTCCAATTTTTTCTCAAATTCCGGAACTGGTTTGTTGCCATATTCTTTTATTAATTCCGCGGCGAAAGCCAATTTTTTAAAGGCGCGTGTGCCTTGATAATATTTTTTCCAATCAAAGCCGGGGGTAATCAATAGAGCAAAGGTTTCGGAGAAATCTTCGTCGGGATGTTTTTGCGCATACCAGCCTTCTAAATGTCTAACAAATTTTTTATTGCCGGGAATAGCGGCAAAATTTTCTTCATAAGGTTTTTCATAAGCGCCAAAAATATCATTCCAGCGTTTGAGCTTGTATAAAGAATGAGCGTAATTGAAAGCGTGCCCCGCTTCATGTCTTAAGGTCTGCATTATTTCCTCATCGGATTCGATGGGGCCATTTTTTTCCGTTTCAATTTCTTTTAAAGTTTTGTTGGCTAAATAAAAAGGAGCGCCAATGATTGGCACACCATCGGGGCATCCCCATGAATCGCTAAAATAAATTTCCGGATGAAATTTAATTTGAGCTGCGTCTAATTCTTGATGAAGTTGTTTTAGTGGAGTCGCCAAATCAGATTCCGGGACATTCAATCCGAGTTGATTGACGGGAGTTTTCAAAATTTCTTCTTTAGTTTTTTTATCTTCCATATTTGTATTAATATCCTATCATTATTTATTATTACAAATCAAATTTTTTCGCTGTTTTTCTATTGAAAAACGTGATAGAAAAAAGATGAAAAATGTGGTAGATTAATTTAGAGGGTAGGAGATTGAAATCAGAAAATGAAAATAAATGATTTTAAAAAATTTTCTACACTTTATTCGTTGTATTATTTAAATTTATGAAAAAAATATTTTTTATAATTTCAATAATTTTTTGTTTAACTCCGATTTTCTCCGTGATGGCGCAAGAAACTTCTGGTGATGAACCAATGACTGGATTTCGTTCCATTCTTTCTCATGATGGGGAACAGGGAGTTTCTTTACAAGTTTGTCTGAATTCTGGTTGTTGTAATCTTTGCGATGCTTTTACTGTAGCCAGCAATATTTTTAAATTTTTGAGAAATACCATTGCTTTTCCAGTGGTGGTTTTAATGATTATTTATGGTGGAATGATGATGATTTTTTCCGGTGGTTCTCCGCAAAGAGTAAAGAATGGGAAAAAAGCTATGAGTTCGGCTTTGATTGGTTTTGCTATTGTCTGGGGAGTGAGTTTAATTCTAAATACTGCTTTGGCTATTATTGCTGGAGCGCCAATTAGTTACCAAGGCTTTATTAATGGTGATTTGTCTTTGGTAAAAAAAGAGAATGGGTGGGATTGTGAAAAAAATTGTGGCAGCGGTTCTTCTACTACAGGAAGAAAGGAACCAGACATTGGAAAAGGTGATATACCGGGAGTTATTTGGCAGCCTGGAGTTATTGCGGCGGGTGTTAATAACTGCATTATGAAGGCAATACAAGGTTTAGTGGCCGAATATGGTCAAGGAAATGTTATTGTAACTTCTTTAACAAATGGAAAACATAAAGCTCCTTATCATTATGATGGTATAGCGGCGGATGTTCAAATAAAGGGTGAAGGTACTGGTAAAAATGCATTGGGGCAATTAAGAGATTTTTCTGGAAAGTTTTGGCCTAAGGTTGTTGGTTATTTGGGGAATCAAGGATTTACTGCTTTTTGTGACACTAATGGTTTCCGTGTGCCTTGTAACGAAGCAACTCATGTTCATTTTGATATGAGAAAAATATCAAATAGAGTTTGCCAATAATTCTGTTTAGAAAAAAGCCCTTGTTTCTGAGCAAACAAGGGCTTTTAAATTTTTATAATTGGAGGTTTCATTTTTCAGGTTTTAGAGCTACTGCTAGGTATATGGTTCTTGTTTTAAATGGATCGCCATCAAATTCGGGGGCATAATAAATATCAGTATAATAATCATTATAATCGTTATACTTAGCACCGAATGCTATAGAAACCATTGAGTTAAGAACATGTCTGTAATAACTAATTGTGCCATGAGCATTTTTTTTATTTCCATTTTTATCTTTAATGGTACCAATATCTGAACCCGATATATCTTTTTCAATTTTATCATTTGAGTTAGGTATTTCATCAAAAAATAGGTATTCCTGCGTTTTTAAGTGATAAAGTAAAGCCGCATACGCTATGCTGGCAACTTTCAGTATGTATAATCCTTTTGGAAGATAATTTATTTGTTCGTTGTAATTTTTGTAGGTTGGGTTTGGGAGAGGACTTTTATAAATTAAATGCCATTGATGTTTTCTTACTGCTTCATAATCTTTGAACGTTATATTATAATTACTGTCCTCCGTAGTGTCGAATAAGATATCTTTTTTATCGGTAAATATTTTTTCTAACGAAGCAAGGGAAATCCCGAAATCAGCTACGAGAATACAATCATCTTTATGAGCCAATAAAGTTTTTTCGGAAAATGGAATTTTTTTGAAAGCTTCTACTCCTTCTTCATCTAATAGGATATTAAAGTGCTTCATAACGGTTTCTGGTCCGATAAAATTTTTTCCCATAATCTCTTTGGCGCGTGTGACTTCCGGAGAAAACGATTCATCTGCAATTAGTGTTACAGGAGTAGTGGGAATTTCTATTTGTGTAGTTTCAATGTTTTTATTCTTGTAAGAATCATTATTTGATTTAGGAATTATCACAAATAGTAGAAAGATAGCGGCAAATATCCAGAAAATCGGAGTCCAATTTATTTTTGAAGATGAATATGTAGGTTGTGAAGATGGCGGTGTTGATGTTTGAGTGTGATAATGATATTCTGGTTCGGAATCTGATGTTGGCTCTGACTTAGTTTCAGCTTTGATTGTTGCATACGTTGTTTCTCCGTCTAGTCTGACGATAACATACGCTTCCATAGTCAAATCCCAATCATCCAATTTTATTTCCACTTTAATTTCTATTGCTTTTTCATTTGGTTCCCAATTGATTACTTTCACATAATCTTTATGAGAAGTTTTGAAACTGACTGATTCAAATGGGCCGCCTAAATTTTCAACGATGAATGTTGCAATAATGGGTTTTCTTGGCTCTAAATCTTTATATGAAACAACGGAAGGCTTGATAATGGGTTTTGGTTTAGGAAGCCGTTCCTTTCTCCATTCAATATCATATAATTCTTTCTTTCCTGGATTTTTGAGAGTTTCATAAGCTTCATTAATTTCTTGAAATTTTTCTTTTGTGCCATTTATCATGTCGGGATGATATTCAAGCGCCAATCGGCGGAAAGCTTTTTTTATTTCTTCTTGGCTAGCGTCGGATTTAATTCCTAAAATTTGGTAATAGTCTTTCCATTGATTTTCTTTCATTTTATCCTCCCGGTCGTTTCAACATTTTGGCCGTAGTCGCTATAGCTTTCCCGATTAAATTTCTTGAAACTTTTACACCAAAGGAGCTGGAAGAGGCGATTTGTTTGAGAAACTTTTCGTCCGCATCGTCGGTTCCTAGGGCAATAATTTCAATTTCATTTTTTTTAGCTTGAGTCGCTGCTTTTAGCGCAGCTTCTTCGTCGTTTGGCATGCCATCAGTGGCAATAATCATAATGCGCGCCCCATTTTGGCGTTCTAATTTTTCAGAAGCCATTATAATGGCGTCGGCCATATTGGTTGTTCCATTGGTATCAAGCTCATCAATTTTATGATAAATATTTATAAGATCGGTTTGTGTTTCGGCCACAAGAGTTGCTTCTGAACTGAATTTAATCAAGCCAATCAAATAGGATTTTGCTTTGGCATTTAGAGCAAAATTTTTCGTGCCTTCTTTGACGCTACTTAGCTTTTCTCCTCTCATGCTTGCGGAACAATCAATGACTAAATAAATGCAACCACTTAATGTTTTGGACAAAAACACAGTTATTTCATCATTGTCATTTTTCGTGCTTTCAATTTCATGTTTTAAATTAATATCGGAAACAAGGCTTTTTTTCATGGTAACCTCCATTTTTAAATTATTTATTTGCTGACTTTACCATATCATAATATTTAAAAAAGTCAATTAATTGACTTTTTGCTTTGAGTGATTTATAGTTTTAATAGAATTGTTAAAATTATTAATAATTTTTAGGAAATGGGAGGTGAAAATGAATAAGGCTAATTGTGGTTCAGAACTAAAAAAGAAGATGGAATTTGAGATTGTGAATATTTTATTGTCAGCAGGATCACATCGTTTATCTATTAAGAATTTGAAGGAGCATTTGATAAATAAGAAATTTATCTTTAAAGATGAAGAATTTATTTGTATTTTATTGAATTTGTATTATTTGAGATATATTAGATTTGTTTCTCCCCTTATAATTAAGGCGCCAGATGTTGAATTGACATCCGGAGCCGTTTTAAGACGTGGATGGGGTTTAGAAATTTCATTTACTGATATTGAGTTAGATATATATAAATATTCTTCAGAATATTAAGCACATCTTTTATAAATGGAAAAAGCCCCAGCTAAAAATGAGTGGGGCTTTTTTATTTTTTTGAAATAATTGAAAAAAAAGATAAATTAAACTAAACTAAATTTAATTAAATAATATAATAATTCATTGTCTAAAATATATCAGACATGATCTTTCAAGGTCGGTAACTGAGGCTTCTTACTCTTTTTATTTGCGAAGTTTTGTTTTCCAAAGAATAAATAGAAGCAATAGAGCAATTTTTATCAAAAATATTTATTTATGATTTCATTAGAACAGTATTATTTAAAAATAGGTAGAGCAACGGAATTAAAAGATCCTAAAGAAAGGAGAATTTTCCGTTTCTTTGAAATCTTGCCAGGGCTTTTGTCTTGGCTGACAATTGTTTTGATTTTCATTGCTTCTTGGAAGCTCCCGGTCTTTGCCGCGATTTTTATCGTTCTTTTTGACACTTATTGGTTGGTTAAAACAATTTTTTTGTCATTCCATCTTTCCAATAGTCTGAAAGTAATGAAAATATTTTTGAAAAGAAATTGGTTGGAGGAATTAAAGAGTTTGCCTAAGGAGAAGTATAATTTGCCGGTTACTGATTGGAAAGAAATTTATCATTTGATTATTTTACCTATGACCAGCGAGGGCTTGGATGTGGTTTTTCCTAGCGTTCAATCGTTAGCGCGTTGCCAATATCCTAAAGAAAAAATGATTGTGGTTTTGGCAATTGAACAAAGAGTAGGGGCAGAAGCCAAAGAGATAGCGGAAAAAGTGAAAAAAGATTTGGGCAATGAATTTTTTAAATTTATTATTTCTGAGCATCCTGCCGATGTTCCTGGAGAAATAGCGGGAAAGGGTTCTAATGAAACCTGGGCAGCCAGAGAGGCCAAAAAATTTATTGATAGCCAAAAAATTTCTTATGAGAATATAGTTGTTTCTTCTTTTGATATTGATACGGTTGTGCCGGATGGATATTTTGCTTGTTTAACTTATCATTATTTAACTGCTAAAAATCCTTTGCAATCCAGCTTCCAGCCAATCCCAATTTTTTCCAATAATATTTGGGTGGCTCCGGCTTTGGCTCGTGTAGTTTCCTTTTCTTCTACCTTTTGGCAATTAATGCAACAGTCACGACCAGAGCGTTTAACTACTTTTTCTTCACATTCCATGGCGTTTAAAGCTTTGGTGGATGTTGATTTTTGGAAGGTGAATGTTGTTTCTGAAGATTCTCATATTTTTTGGCAGTGTTTGCTTTTTTATCGTGGCGATTGGAAAGTGGTGCCGTTATTTTATCCAGCTTATATGGATGCTAATGTTGATAAGACTTTTTGGAGAACAATTGTAAATCAATACAAGCAACAAAGGCGTTGGGCTTATGGAGTAGAAAATTTTGCGTTCTTCTCTTTTATTTTTTTGAAAGATTCATTTTTGATGAAGGGAAGACAAGAATTTCCTTTTAAGAAAAAGCTTTATTGGTTTTTTACAATTTTAGAAGGAGCACATTCTTGGGCGACAAACTCTTTGATAATTTTCTTGTTGGGTTGGTTGCCGTTAACTTTAGGTGGAGCACAATTTAATTCAATGCTTTTATCTTTCAGTTTGCCGATTATTACCAGATATATTATGACAATGGCTTCTGTGGGCATCGTAACCTCGGCAATTATGAGTTTTTCTTTTCTCCCTCCGAAGCCGGTGCATTATGGGCGTTGGCGTTATATTCTCTTTTTCTTACAGTGGGTCTTAATGCCTTTAAATCTAATCTTCTTCGGTTCTTTCCCGGCTTTTGAGGCGCAAACGCGTTTAATGTTGGGTAAGTATATGGGTTTTTGGGTGACACCAAAGCATAGAAAGAAAATAGATGACGCTGAAGATAAAATACAGGTTAAGTAATAAATATAATTTGTGTTTTTTGCAATTAATATTTTGCGTTTTAATTTTTGATGTAATATAATAAGTAAGTCGTAATTAATATTTATTAAAATATGGAACAACAACAAGAACAAAAGAAGAAAAAAGATTTATTTTTGCCTATTTCCATTGTAGTTGCTGCTTTAGTGATTGGTGGAGCGGTAATTTATTCCAATGGTTTGAAATCAACAGGCAAGAGCGGAGCTACTCCGACACCATCAGGCGAAGTCGTAAAGATGGATCTCGTATCCGAAGATAAAGTTTTGGGACAATCCAATGCTGGTCTTACAATGTTTGAATTCAGTGATTATGAATGTCCCTATTGCGCTAAATTTCATAAATTAACTCGTCCGGAAATCATTACTAATTATGTTGATACCGGAAAGATGAAAATTGTTTTCCGCGCCATGCCGTTTCATTCCAATTCTTTGATGGATACTCAGGCTATTTGGTGCGCTGGTAAACAGGATAAATATTGGGAAATGCACGACTTAGTCTTTAACAAAAAAGACTCTGGAGAAACTCTTACTGCCACATCTTTGGCAACTTATGCCGGAAGCTTGGGTTTAAATAAAACTGCGTTTTCCGAATGTTTGACCGCTAATAAAGATGAGGCAAGAATCAATGAGATTGCTACTCTTGCGCAGAATGCCGGAATTTTAGCTACTCCTATTACTTTGATAGCTAAAGATTTGCCTATTGAATTGGATGCTCAATATATTATTGCTCAATTACAAAGTTCAGTCTCAGTAATTAATATTAATAATGGAGTAATCATTATTGGCGCGCAGCCTTATTCTGTTTATCAAACAGAAATTGATAAATTGTTGAAATAAATCATATGCAAATAAAAGTTTATTCAACTCCAAACTGCCCATATTGCGTAATGGCTAAGGATTTTTTCAAGGCTCAAGGATTGGAATATCAAGATGTGAATGTAGCTGAAGACCAGAATGCCTTTCAAGAAATGATTCAAAAATCCGGTCAAATGGGCGTGCCGGTAATAGATATTGATGGCAATATTGTTATGGGTTTTAACCGCCCAGAGATAGAAAAGCTTATCAAATAAGGATTATTGGTTCTATTGGATTGTTTTAAAATCTCCCTGCTTGTCGGGGAGATTTTTATTTGGTATAATTTGGTTGAATTAAAGGCAATAGGGATTTATTAATTTAATAAATGGCTAAACAAAGCAAAATCATGGCATATTTAAAATTTCCAGAAATGCGTATTTTTTGGATTATTTTTGTTTCGCTTTTCCTTTTGTCTATTGCCAGTTTTTATTTCGTGGATGCTACTTGGGGAGTGGTGACATTAATAGCTGCGCTGGTTGTTTCTGCCGCATCTTTTTTTATAAGTTTGAAATCAGCTCGCGCTCGCTTTAATTTAATTAACGAACGCAACCAGATTCAATTAATTATTGCTAATTTTACTGATGCCATTGTGGCTTATGATGAAAGTTTTAAAATTACCAATTTTAATAAAGTAGCCGAAGAATTATTTCGTTTAAAGCAGGAAGATGTTTTAGGAAAAATCGCTTCTCCTGAATGGGCCAAAAATTCTGATACGGCAATTTTGACTAGAGTACTTTTTCCGAGTTTGGCGCCTTCTATGACTTGGCGCAGTGAGCCGAATGTCTATCCTCAATTAGTAGATATTACTTTTGTGGAACCGCATTTGGAATTAAGCGTAACTACTGTGCGCATTATTAATCCTTTAGGACAAATTTCTGGATTTTTTAAGATTATCAAAGATAAAACTAGAGAGCAGGAATTAATCGCAGCTAAGTCTGAATTTTTAACTGTGGCTGCTCATCAATTGCGTACTCCGCTTTCCGGTATCAAATGGACTTTTGAATCTTTAATCAACGGAGATTTTGGGGCAGTCAACGATCAACAAAAAGAAATTTTAAATAATGGATTGGTGGCGGCGGAAAGAGTTTCTAAGACAGCTAATGATTTGTTGGATACTTCAAATATTGAATCCGGCAAATTTGGTTATGAATTTGTAGAAAGTGATATTGTTGATTTGGTTAATAAGATGATAGAGGAGTATAGCCCACTTATTAAACAGCATAATATTAAAATGTATTTGGAATATCCGTCTGATGGTGTACCGAAATTTAAATTTGATCCGATGAGAATCAGGTTGGCTTTTCAAAATTTAATTGAAAATGCTATACGCTATAATGTGGAAAATGGAGAAATAGTAATTACTTTGGTGAAAAAAGAACCGTTTTTGGAAATTTCAGTGCGTGATACCGGTATTGGTATCCCGAAAGAAGAATTGCCGAAGTTGTTTTCTAAATTTTTCCGCGCTGCCAATGTTTTAAAATACGAAACAGAGGGCACGGGCTTAGGACTTTATATCGTAAAGAATATAGTAGAAGCTCATGGTGGCAAAGTTTGGGTAGAGTCTATTGAAAATAGGGGAACGACCTTCTTTTTCACCTTGCCCATGGCTGAGGGCTTAATTGCTCGCAGAAAATTTGTTTCTAAATAAAAAATTGTGATTTTTCATTGTTTGCTTGAGAAAACAGAGTCTACTTGATTTTTGTTTGTATTTGTGCTATAATTATATTAGATTCTTAGAAAGGAGGAAACGAAGGTGAAAAAATTTTTTGTTAATTTTTTTGAAGTTGTCTTTTTTGTTGTTTCTGGTTATTTTATGGGGAGGTTTTTGTTTGTTTCTCCCCATAAAATAATTTTCTTATATTTAGGGTTGCTACCATTCCTTTGGGAGTGGTGGCGATCAAAGAGTTGGGCCCGATAAAACATCGGGTACAGTTCAAGCGGGTCCGATAATCGGATCCGCTTTTTATTTAATACAGCAAGTGAAACATTTTATTAAAAATTTAATTATTGCTTTAGCGGTTTTATTTGGTATTAGTATTTTTTATCTTTAAAATTAATGTTAGGGTTGACTTTTGTGTCAAGTTAGTATATAATAAAAACATAGAAAATAAGGAGTTCATTTACATATATATAAATACAAAAAAGGAGTTTTTAATGAAAAAGACAGGAGCTGTCAGCAAAGTTTTTGTCGTGTTGTTTTTCGGATGTGCTATCTGGAATTTTCTCGTTTGCCTCAAGGCAATTACTTTGGGACAAGGAAAACCCAGTGGCAACACGGCATTCTATTTGATGTTTGTTTCCCTCGTTGCGGGCGCGTCTGTTCGCCATGCTGTTTATTGGTTATCAAAAAAATTGAACCTAACCCCCTTTTTCAAAGAGGGTAGGAAATAAAAGGA
>Ga0116171_10004688_pt1 | contig 12241 bp, 12 predicted proteins | sample AD_JPNHW2_MetaG_FD_89798 | JGI IMG/M metagenome (GOLD analysis project Ga0116171, IMG submission 89798) | Active sludge microbial communities of municipal wastewater-treating anaerobic digesters from Japan - AD_JPNHW2_MetaG | ecosystem: Engineered > Bioreactor > Anaerobic > Digestate | place...
ATCTGTAGCCATTTTAGTATTTGGAAATGTCCTTGTTATAGGCTTGGAAGGGCTGTCTGCGGGCATCCAGGCATTGAGGCTTAATTATTACGAATTTTTTACAAAGTTCTTTCATGGAACTGGGAAGTTGTATACGCCAATATCATTGAATAGTAAGATTAAATAAGAAAGGAAGTGAAACTGTGGATGAACCAAGAGAGAAAATGAAAACTCAAATCAAATTGAGCCTTGTAGTACTTTTGGCAGTTATGGCTATAATTGCAACAGTGTTCTGCACGAGTGCGATTGCCGAGGTTAAAGGTGAGCAGGGTGTTTCAGCTGAAGTGAAACAGGTGAACAGTGAAGCACTGCAATATGGTCTTATCGCAGCGGCCATTGCATTTGGCCTTGGTGCCATAGGAGCAGGTATTGCAATATCACATGTAGGTGCCGCAGCTATGGGCGCGATTGCAGAAAAACCGGAAATGGCAGGACAGGCATTGATCTTTGTTGCTCTTGCTGAAGGTCTTGTTGTTTTTGGCTTTATCACAGCGTTGATGATACTCGGTAAGGTATAGTGTTAAAATGAAATATGTGATCATAGGCGATGAAGAAACAGTTCTTGGTTTCGGGATTGTAGGTGTATCCGGTAAAACGGCTACGACGCCTGATGAGGCAAGCCGAGCGTTTCAATCTGCGATTGAAGATAAGCAAACTGGTATTGTGATAGTTACCGAGCATGTTGCGGATATGATGCGTCCAATTGTAGACAGATATTTGTTTACAGATAGTTTTCCATTGGTTGTAGAAATACCTGACAGGCATGGCAGTAAGTCTGACAGACCTGGAATCAAGGAACTGGTGAATACGGCTATTGGAATTAAACTTTGATATTGTGTTAAAAAAAAAGAGATTCGCAGAAAGCATTAAGCTATGGAATTTGAAAATGGTAAACAAGAACTTCTGTCTGGTATTAAAGCAGATGTTTTAGCCGAAAAACAGCAGATTCTTGATGATGCTGAAAAACAGACGGTTGAGAAAAAGAAGTATGCTGAGAAAAAGATCGAGTCTATATTGAACGAAGCCCGCAAGCAAGCTCAAGAAAAGGCAGACATTGTGAAAAGAAGGATCACTTCCAGTGTCGGACTTGAGGTTAAGCGTCGCAGGTTGAAAGTCAGAGATGAGGTTGTTAAGTCAATTATCAATCTCGTGGAGAAAAAGATGGAAGCTCAGATGTCAAAGGGTGACTATCGCAATTTTCTGGTTGACTTGATAACTGAAGCGGCCATTGGTCTTGGATCAGGGTCGGCACAGATCAATGCCTCGGAGCGGGAAAAGCAGCTTATTGACCAGCGGATGATTTCAGAAGTCAAAGAAAAGTTGCAGACATGTACCGGTAAGGTGGTTGAATTGGTATTGTCGCAGTCACAGCCATTGAAGGATCAAGGTGTTGTTCTTGTTTCGTCTGATGGGCGAACAGGTTTTAATAACCAGGTAAAAACCCGAATTATGCGGAACGAACGTGTAATTAGAAATTTGCTATACGAAACTTTATTTAAAGATGATTGAGAAAATTGATTATGAATGACAGAATTATAGGCCGAGTTAAACGTGTCAATGGACCTGTAATAGAGGCTATGGGGATTACTGATGCGCAAATGTTCGAGCTTGTTCGCGTTGGTAACGAGCGTCTTATAGGCGAATTGGTAAAACTCCAGGCGGATAGCGCAGTGGTTCAGGTTTATGAAAATACTACCGGTATAGCACCATATGATCCTATTTACGGTTCCGGTATGCAGCTTTCTGTTGAACTCGGACCTGGAATGATTGGCAATATATATGACGGCATACAAAGACCCCTTGAAAAGATCAGGGAAATGTCTGATATTTATATTGAACGCGGGGTATCTGTTCCATCGCTGCAAAGGCAGAAGAAGTGGCGTTTTGTACCATTAGTTTCTGTAGGTGATACAGTTGGTCCAGGGGCAATTATCGGCAGTGTTCAGGAAAAAGAAAATTTTACTCACAAGATACTTGTTCCTCCTACAGATAGGGGCGTAATTGAGTCGATCATGCCTGAAGGCGATTATACAGTGGAAGAACCTATTGCGATATTGAGTACAGAGGATTCGCAAAAGAAAGAGCTTTTCCTTATGCATAAGTGGCCTATTCGTATGCAAAGACCATCCAAAAACAGGCATCCGCTTGATATTCCACTGGTTACAGGCCAAAGGGTTATTGATACTCTTTTCCCTGTTGCCAAAGGTGGTACGGTGGCAATTCCTGGTGGGTTTGGTACAGGTAAGACTATGACCCAGCAAGCAGTTGCTAAGTGGTGTGATGCTGATGTTATTGTGTATATAGGCTGTGGGGAACGCGGAAATGAGATGACGGATGTTCTTACAGAATTTCCGGAGTTGATTGACCCTCGAACGGGACGGTCGCTTATGGAGCGTACGATTCTGATTGCCAATACTTCCAATATGCCGGTATCTGCACGTGAGGCGAGCATTTATACCGGTATAACAATGGCTGAGTATTTCAGAGATCAGGGGTATCATGTTGCAGTTATGGCGGATTCGACTTCTCGCTGGGCAGAGGCACTTCGTGAGCTTTCCGGAAGAATGGAAGAGATGCCGGCGGAAGAAGGTTTTCCAGCATATCTTCCGACAAAAATTGCAAGTTTTTATGAGCGTGCTGGTTTGATGGAAAACTTAAACGGCACCGATGGATCTGTTAGTATTATTGGTGCAGTGTCCCCTCCAGGCGGTGACTTTTCAGAACCTGTAACGCAGCATACAAAGCGATTTATACGTTGTTTCTGGGCACTTGACCGTAACCTTGCTAATGCGAGACATTACCCTGCAATTTCCTGGCTTGACAGTTACAGCGAGTATATCAGCGATATCTCTAACTGGTGGGATGAGCATGTCAGTCCGCAGTGGCAGTCGGACAGATTAGAAATAATGGAACAGCTTCATAAGGAAGTTCGTCTTCAACAGGTAGTAAAACTGGTTGGTCCAGATGCATTGCCTGATACTCAGAGATTTGTTCTGGAAGTTTGCAAGCTGTTTAAAAATGCTTTCCTCCAGCAGAATGCGTACGACAAGATCGATATGTTTTCGACTGTTGAAAAGCAGGCAAAAATGCTTCATATTATAGTCACATATTACAGGCTTGGTTCTGAAGCGATTAAGAACGGTACGACTCTTGTTAAGCTGAAACAAATGAAAGTATATCAGGATATAGTTAAAATGAAGTTTACGGTACCTAATGAGGAATTAGATCTTTTTGATAAGATTCAAGCGCATCTGGAGCGTTCAATGGATCAACTGGAGGCTTTACATGCTGGACAGAAATAAAATACTTGAATCAGGAAAGGAATACATTGGTGTTGATAAAATCGATGGTCCCCTGATTTTTATAAAAAAGACACACCCTGTTGGATATAATGAGCTGATCGAATGTATTGACAATCAGGGTCATACCAGATTGGGCATCGTACTTGAATCATCGACGGATGTGGTAGTGGTTCAGGTTTTCGAGGGTACGTCCGGGCTTAATCTTCCCTCTACGAAGATTAAATTTACAGGCGAACCACTTAAGCTTGCTGTATCGAAAGAAATGCTTGGTCGTGTATTTAACGGCTTAGGGCAGCCAATAGATGGTGGTCCGATTCAGAAAAGTGATATTGAGCTGAATGTTAACGGCATGGCTATCAATCCAATGGCAAGGCAATATCCGCGAGATTTTATTCAGACTGGTATCTCTGTTATCGATGGGATGAATACTCTTATCCGCGGTCAGAAGCTGCCTATTTTTTCGGGTAACGGTCTTCCTCATAATGAGCTTGCTGCTCAGATCGCAAGACAGGCAAAGATCCGTGGATCGCAGGAAGAATTTTCAGTTGTTTTTGCGGCAATGGGTGTTAAGCATGACGTGGCGAGATTCTTCATAAGTTCGTTTGAAGAAAGTGGTGTGCTTGAAAACGTTGCATTGTTTCTTTCTCTTGCTGATGCACCTTCGATTGAGCGACTGATTACTCCGCGAACAGCTCTTACTCTTGCGGAACATCTGGCATTTAATAAAGATATGCATGTTCTGGTTATTATGACAGATATGACAAATTATTGTGAGTCTTTGCGTGAAATTTCAACTATTCGAGGTGAAATACCATCTCGAAAAGGCTATCCAGGGTATCTGTATTCTGACCTTGCAGAATTATATGAACGTTCTGGAATGGTAAAGGGGCGTAAGGGTTCTATTACTTCGCTTCCGATTTTGACGATGCCGAACGATGACATCTCCCATCCAGTTCCGGACCTTTCAGGCTATATTACTGAGGGCCAGATAGTATTCGAAAGAGAAATGAACGGCAGGGGAATTTATCCTCCTATCGCAGGATTGCCTTCTCTTTCTCGTTTGATGAAAGACGGCATTGGTAAGGGTATGACCAGAGAAGATCATCCTCACCTTGCAAGTCAGCTTTTTGCAGCATACAGCTATGTTAAGGATGTACGCAACCTTGCTTCGGTTATCGGAGAAGAAGAGTTGACGCCTTTGGACCATAACTATCTTGAGTTTGGAAAAGAATTTGAACAGAAATTTGTTTCTCAGGGCCAATATGAAGACCGCAGTATCGAGCAGACCCTTGATATTGGATGGAAAGTTTTAAAGAACCTTCCATCTGAGGAGCTTCACAGACTCAGCGATGAGGAAATTGAAAAGTACTACGGTAAATAGCAGGTATTGATTATGGCAACGGTTAATTGTACACCAACAAAAACTAATTTGCTCAGACTTAAAAGCGAACTTAACTTCGCTCAGCAGGGGTATGAGCTTCTTGATCAGAAAAGAAATATTTTGATAATTGAACTTTTAGGGATAGTTGACCAGGCAGCTGATCTTCAGAACAGAGTCGAGGACATGCTGAAAAAAGCTTACAAAGCCATGGAAGAGACCATTTTCGATATGGGTAAGCTCAAGGTTCAGTATGTCATAGGTTCCGTTAATATCGAAGCTGATATTAACATAAGGTCCCGAAAGGTTATGGGTGTGAATCTTCCTGTTATTGATACAAAATTTACTGACCATAGTCCTTACTATAGTCCAATGGGAACAAGTTTTTGGATTGACAATTCAGTAGAATGTTTTAAAAAAGTTCTTGAACAGCTTGGTAAGCTTTCTGAACTGAAAATATCGGTATTGCGTTTGGCGAATGAGGTAAAAAAAACTATCAGGAAAGTAAATGCTCTTGAAAAAATAGCAATACCGGATTTGAAAGAAGCCGTTGTTTATATTGTAGGCAGACTTGAAGAGAGTGAGCGGGATATGTTTGTGCTCATGAAATTGGTTAAGGAAAGACTTGAAATATAGTTATCGAAAGACTGGAGACGAATGGTGAATAAACCAATAAACACAATAATGGTTTATATTGATGGAACAGAACCGTCTATAGTAGCGGCAGTGTATGCAATATGTCTTGCTTCGTATACAGGGGCAAAGCTTATTGTCCACTATGTAATCAATACCAAGGCTATGGAAGATCTTTTGCGTGCGAGTATTTTTCTTGAAGATGAACAGGTAGAGTACGAACACGATATGTCAGCTGATGCAGATAAATACCTTAATTATATTGATGAGCTTGCCATTAAAAAGGGAATTTCCATCGTTCAGAAGCGAAGCAGTGGTTCAGTTCACACGGAAATCGAAAATGCGGTTAAGGAAAATGACGTCGATCTGCTGGTTGTCGGGGAGCTTCCTCGTATGCGAAGCAGAAGGGATGAGTTCTTTGATGAAACTGAACGGGCAATGCGTACACTCTGTTGTTCAGTTTTAATAGTTAAAAATGAAGACAAAGTCTGGCAAGTGTATGAATCTTTGGTATAATGCCGATATAAGTAATTATTGCCCAATAGGCAGCCTTAGGAGAAGCATGTTATGTCGTTAATTGATTTAGTAGTTGAAAAAATCGTAAAGATTCCGTTGGAATCGACGGACAAACCTGGTGTAATACGCGAACTTGTTCAGATATTGAAAGATGCAGGAGAAATTGACGATTTTGATGCAGTACTGGCGGCTGTACAAGAGCGTGAATTCAAGAGAAGTACCGGATTACAGGATGGCATTGCGGTTCCTCATGGCAAAACTAAAGCGGTATCTACCCTGAAGCTGGCGATTGGTCTATCACCTAAGGGTGTAGATTTTGATTCACTTGATGGTAAACCATCGAATCTGATTTTCCTGCTGGTTGCCCCTCCAGGGATGTCAGGGCCTCATGTTGAAGCGCTTGCTGAAATAGCAAAGATTGCCAACTCAAAAGCTTTTTGCAGATCTCTTGTCTCGTCAAGTAGTTCCCAGGAAGTTGTTGAATTGATGAGGGAGTAGGATTAGTTTTAAGAAGTTTTTGACTAGGCTACGGTTTTTTTGATTAGCCACGCAATTGTCTGACCGAGGTCTTTCATGTTTTCGATTGCTTCGGTGTCATTTGCTATGTCTCCTTTGTCCATTCCGCAACCGAAGTTCCAATATGTAGACCCAGGTACGATCATTCTTGACATAAGAAACATGTGATTTATCGAGTCGAATACATTAATTGCTCCGCCTTTACGTTGAGCTACAACTGCTGCTCCGATCTTTCTTGCGAAAAGTCTTCCATTAGCAAAAGCGACGAATCCTGCGCGGTCAATGAGAGCTTTGGTTTCCGAGGACATATCTGCAAAATATGATGGTGAGCCAAATATAATCCCGTCAGCTTCAATCATTTTTTCGATGCATTCATTTACGATATCGTTGTTTATTGCACACTTTTTATTCTGCTTTTCGATACATTTTCCACAGGCTGTGCATCCACGGATGAGCTTTCCGCCTATCTGAACGAGTTCTGTTTCAATGCCTTCCTGAGAAATAGTATCGAGAAGTGTTTTTAAGAGATATTCAGTGTTGCCGCCATTTCTTGGGCTGCCGTTAAATGCTACGACTTTCATTTTTCTTTCCTTTCATAATTTTTATTTTCGGAAGAAATTTATCAGCCACATTATCAAACTCAGCAAAACGGATATTACTATACAGCTGACAATCGGGAAATATACTTTTGTGTTTTTGCCTGTAAATTCGATATCGCCCGGCAGTCTGGAAAAACCAAACTTGTTTGCGATTATAATTAAGACCCCTAAAGCAGAAATAATTATACCGACAAAGATAAGAAATTTACCTAAATTTTGTAGTCCAAATTCCTGCATGTCACGTACCTATAAAAACAGGTGGAAACCTGTTGATTAAGCAAACTTCCACCTGATTAAAATTTCAATGACGACAAACTATGTTATCAAAGTTCCTGAAGATTTTTAGCGATCTGGTCATACACTTCCTGTGACTTGGCTTCATGACCAGCTGTGCCGTACCTTATCTCGATTTCAGTTGTGCCGTTCGGGGTTCCATCAAGATTTACTTTCAGTTTTTTGTCTAAGTCGTCACGAGCAATGATCCTTGTTGAAACCGCATCTTTTGTCTCTTTAGTAATGGTCCAATGTAAATCCTGAAGTGCTTGTATAGTAGCAGTATGAACTTCGGGGAAGTTGCGGGTTTCTGTAGTTTTAAACGATCCAGCCACATAAGCAATGGTATCAATATCTTGGCCTGTATTTTGAGCATTGCATCCAGGTAGTAACATTGCTGCGATTGAAAGTGTAATCAAAAAAATAATACTGTTTTTGTTCATGGTAGATACCTTTCTAAAATATAATCAATTTTGATTTTTATCATTATTACTATCACTAATTTAACATTTCAATGACAGTTTTGGCAACTTCTTTTCCTGCATTTTTAATAGTTAAGGGTTTAACCGTTTCTATAAGGTCCCTGCTAAGTTTGGCCAAGCTGTTTTTATCCATCAAGAGGTTATCCACTGCTGAATAAATCGGACCTGTGGAATCAAAGTATGGCATAAACTCTGGTAAAAGTTCTTTTTGACTTAGGATATTTACAAGTGAAAGATATTTTGTTTTTACCAGCCATCTTCCTACCAGGTGCCATAAATATTTGTTTGACTGATACATTATGACCATCGGACAGCCTGCAGAAGCTACCTGCAAAGTTGCACTTCCGCTGGCAACAAGAGCAAAATCAGCTTTTTTCGCAGTCTCTACTACTGAACCTATCTCATATTGGCAGCGAAAACCAAGAATTGGTGTCGCCTGCAATATTATCTTTATATTTTCATCGGCGGCTACAGCGGTAAACGTTATATGGGGATATTTTCTTTTAAGATCCACGGCAATTTTTTGCATAGGTTTCCATAAAGTGGCAATTTCAGCCTGTCTTGAGCCTGGCATAATTGCAATGTGAGCATTTCTCGGGTTAAAATTTTCATAAGTTTTAACACATCTATCCAGACTAAAATCAAGATCATCAAATAGAGGGTTGCCCACGAAATTGGTTTCCAAACCTCGTTCAGTAAACCAATTTTGCTCGAATGGCAGGATACAGCACATTTTGTCGCAACAATTCTTAAGTTTTTTCATTCGCCATGGTGCCCATGCCCAAAGCTGGGGGGCGACATAAAATAAGGTCCTTGCACCAGCTTTTTTGGCTATTTTGGCGACGTGAAAGTTGAAAGCTGGCGAATCACATACTATTACCAAATCGACTTTATTTTTTTTGAAATAAGACTTTATATGCGATAGTAATCTGATAAAGCGGATAACCTGACCGAAGGCTTTGTGGATCATAGCAGATTTGTTCGTGGTTTTTTCGAGCAGCTCGCAACCGGCCTGGGTCATTTTTTCACCGCCTACGCCTACAAATTCGAAGTTGTAAGGTGTTTGCTTTAATGCTGTTATTAGCCCTGCGCAATGTGAATCAGCACTGTGTTCAGCAGCACTAAGAAATATCCGATAAGTCTTTTTATCCTCAGCCATATTATTTAAATTCGATTTCTTAATATATTTGAGTGATATTAACAGGCTGAGATGTGTCCGTCAATGCGATTATTTAAAAGGCTGATTTGATTAATATGTGATTTTTTCAAAAAAAAATTGTCACAAAATGCTGTTGAAACTTACTTATCTATAGAAGCACTGTAGTTAATTTTCATCGATGCATATGGTTTGTTTTTAAATGTTGAAAACAGGCTTTTTATCGGAATGCAGTTACAGTCCGGTAATAAGAGAATAAATAGTTTTGAATCCAGCAGTCTTTGTGGTAAAATGGACAGTGTATTATGAAGTATTCTATTTTAACAAAACAGGAGATGGTGGGGTAATTTGGTGGGCGTGGGCGTTTTCTGTATTGATAATCATCTTGGTTGGAAATTATGCTTTTAAGCAGGTCATATCAGGCGTTTGAAAGGCGGTTTTTGGGCGTTTTTAAGGGTAATAAAAAGATGATGAAACGCCGATGAGTGAGGTCTGAATGGGTATTTTGAACTAAATTTAAGGAGATGTATAGTGCATACCAGTAAGCAGTTAAAAAATATTTTGGTCCCGGTGTTGTTTTTAATTATTCTGTCGGCGGCAGTTTGTTTTGCAGAGCCATTGATTCCAGGAGATTTTGACGAAGACAAAACAGTCAGTTTTGGCGATTTGCAGCTGTTAGCACAAGACTGGCTTGGCAGCAGCGACGTTGCTGATATGGATGATTCGGGTAAAGTTGACTTTGGAGATTTTTCACTTTTTGCAGCCAACTGGCAGAAAACAGTTCCCATTCTTGTAATAAATGAGTTTATGGCTTCCAATGGCGGCAGCTATGTTGACCCACAGGGTGACGCTGACGACTGGATTGAGATTTACAATACGACAAATTCACCTATTAACTTAGCTGGTATGTATATTACAGATAAGCTGTCAGATTTAACCAAGTATCAGATACCGACAGGCTCAGCTTCTCTGACTACGGTGCCTGCTTATGGTTTTTTGATTCTCTGGGCTGACGAAGATATGATTGATGGTGCGAACCATGTAGGTGTTAAACTTTCAGCAAGTGGAGAACAGATAGGTTTAACAGCCTCTGATGGTGTCACCGTTATCGACTCATTAACTTTCGGCAGTCAGTTGCCGGACATTTCTTTCGGCAGCTATCCGGATGGCAGTAATAAGCGCAGATACTTCGGTGTTCCTACTCCCGGAGCGGCTAACAACGAAGGTTATCTTGGTATTATGCCTACTCCGACATTTTCAAGGGAATCAGGAATTTTTACAGATACGTTCCAACTGACAATCTCAGTTGCTTCTGATGCGACAGCTATTCATTACACAACCGATCATAGTATCCCGACCGAATCGTCACAAATTTATACAGGCCCTATTACAGTTTCACAAACAACTGAAATAATTGCAAGGGCATTTAAACCAGGTTATGCACCCAGTGACGTTGAGAGTAATAATTTTGTAAAAGTCAGCAGTGAAGTTGCTAATTTCAGTTCCAATCTGCCAGTGGTAATTCTGGACAGTTTTGGTTACAATATCGATGCGGAAAATGATTCCACTAAAGAATATCCATACAGAAATGTTTATGCCATAGTTATCGATACTAATGATGCCGGCAGAGCGACGGTTACCGATGAACCTGGTAGCGAAACCAGAGGCGGTATGAGAGTTCGCGGTCAGACTTCAGCTGGTTTCCCACAAAGACAGTATAAGTTTGAAAGCTGGGATTCTATGAGTGATGACAAGGATGTTTCCTTTCTTGGTATGCCGGCAGATTCTGACTGGATTATTCATGGCCCTTATATGGATAAAACCATGATCAGAAATCACCTTACATACAGACTTGCGCGTGACATGGGTGATTATGCGGTAAGAACCCAGCTTTGTGAGGTGTTCAATAACCAGAATGACGGGGTAGTTACTTACAGTGACTACGCCGGTGTGTATGTCTTTATGGAAAATATTAAAATCGGAGGCGAAAGGCTCCAGAGTGAAAAACTTGAACCTACTGACAATGCTTTGCCCGAAATATCAGGCGGATATATTATCAAGCAGGACAAGGGGAATACAGAGCCTCCAGCTGCTGCAACGAACTACTTTACTACTAATTATTACTATAAGCACCTTCAATATGATGAACCCAGCGTTGATGAGCTTACACAAGCCCAGAAAAACTGGATTAAAAGTTATTGCGATCAGGCCGAATATGCATTAAAGAGTTCCAATTTTGCGGATCCGGTTAATGGCTATCAGAAGTACATTGATCCTGATTCATTTATTGATTATTTTATTATAGCGGAAATTTCCAGAAATGTTGATGGATATATATTAAGTGATTACATGTTTAAACCACGTAACGGCAGAATTCAGAGAGGGCCGGTCTGGGACTATAATTATGCATGGGGTAATGCAAATTATAGAAATGCATGGCTTATAGAAGGTTGGCAGCACATCCAGAATTCTGATCCAAACGATACCGGCTGGGGCAGGGGCAGTGTTGCTTGGCTTCGGAGAATGTTCGAGGACGATAATTTCTATATCAGATGCATTGATAGATGGTATGAACTTCGTGAGAATGTTCTCAAAATGAATAACATGATGGATCGCATTCAAGGCTATGCTGATGAGCTTGAAGAAGCCCAGCAGAGACATTTTGCAAGATGGGATATTCTTGGTGTGAATATTTCACCTAATTGGTTTGTCGGTGAAACTTATAAAGAAGAAATAGATTTCCTGAAAAGTTGGGTTCATGACAGGTTGTTATGGATCGATAGCCAGTTCCCCAAACCACCTGTATTCAATCAGGATGGCGGTGCTGTCGATGCCAGCTTTGCATTGACTATTTCACCTGCTAAGGAACTGCCTCATGTTCACACGTATATTGATTATAATGATAGCTGGAGCTATCTCGATAATGGTACAAATCAGAAAGTATTATGGTCAACTGTTGATTATACCGGCCACAACAACTGGCCCGTGGCTAATGGGCCTTTTGGATTTGGTGATGGAGATGAAAATACTATAATCAATTATGGCACCAACCCTGCCAACAAGTACATTACCACTTATTTCAGAAAATATTTTGATGTCAATGATCTCGATCTGGCGCAGAGCTTGAACGTTAATCTGCTCCGTGATGATGGAGCTGTTATCTGGCTTAATGAATGGGCATTTGATGCGTCGCTTTTTGTCAAGAGCAATATGCCTGTAAGCACAACCAATCCGAAATATGATACACTTGCTGCAAGTGAGGTCCAAGGCGCAGATGAAAATACATATTACAGCTACGAACTTGACCCCAATTTCCTCGTAGAAGGACAAAACCTGCTTGCTGTAGA
>Ga0116171_10004689_pt1 | contig 12240 bp, 8 predicted proteins | sample AD_JPNHW2_MetaG_FD_89798 | JGI IMG/M metagenome (GOLD analysis project Ga0116171, IMG submission 89798) | Active sludge microbial communities of municipal wastewater-treating anaerobic digesters from Japan - AD_JPNHW2_MetaG | ecosystem: Engineered > Bioreactor > Anaerobic > Digestate | place...
AGATAAGATGATTTCTAATTTTAGGGAATTTTACAATAGCTCATACAAAGTATTTGAGCAGGCAGAAACAGAAGATTTATTTTAGGACAATGGTAACCAGCGAATTTGCAAGCACATTGCTAAAGCCCCACAAGCCAAAACTATACCAAAGCTTTGTCAAAGAACCTTCAAAGCCAACGCACCAGGTCAGCAGTAAAATGGACATACAACAACACGACAGAAAAGAAGGGCAGCACCTAACAGCGGATTGGCGTAATGGCGGGTGCAGTGCTTCGTATGACAGTTTTGTGGTAGGTTCAAGTGCAGTTCTTCGATTGAACTTTTGTGCTAAAAATCCGCCACTACGCCAACCGCCAAACCGTTAGCAACAAGTTTACTGAAGACATGATTATTAACCGAATATATCTAAATAAAAGTTTGTGGATAACGTTTCAACCAGACAAATTGATTTTTGGTGGAGACTTCTTGAAGGAAGGTTTTCATTTCACTCTTCCATTTGGTGTAAAATCTAAAATGGTAGATTTGCATATAACTAAAGATAACAGACATTATCCAATATTCTTTATTCGACACGAAAATCTATTGTCTGTTTTTACTTTTTTAGCACCTCGAATCTATTCCTCTTTTGCGATAAATCCTAAATTTGAGAGTTTTGAAACCCTATCAAAGAATTTTAATAAAGTTGTGTATTTACAGGGTTTAGATAAAGAAAATGAAAACAAATTTGGAGAAGAAATAGAAAAACAACTTATAAAGTTGAAAACTTCGCCTGAAAGCAAGAAAATTAGAATTAACGAGGATAAACCTGAGTTTAAAAAATTTGCCGAAAATCTAAAAGTAAACAACTCTCTTGACTTTTCCGAAAAGGAACTTTCAACGATTAAAGATAAAGATGATTGTGTGTGCTTTTTAATAAACGACAATAATAATTCCATTCTTTATAAAAAAGGAAATACTTATATAGTCTTCGATGCTTTTGAGTTAGATTTTAAAAAAGTCATTCAGAATGCTGTAGGTGAAAATATTATGAATTTAATTCAAGAAAGAATTGAAGAAGGAATTCAAGTTATAGAGAGTGATAACTTTGAAAACATTATTGATGATTTTCGACCATTTGAAATTATGATAAAATAAAACCAATTGCCAACAAGCGGTTCAAACTACTAGGGCTAATGTTGCTGATACGGAATTTTAAATACCTTTAACTAATCTTTAACGGCGGATAACGCCGCTGGATGTTAACTCCCCAGCAGCCCATACCCCAATTGCATTGTGTATCTATTTTTGATAAAATCAGAATTTAACCCCCGCTACTGCGCAAGCCCTTCCGTCAGCCGGCTGGAAACTTAACGAAGTTAGTTTTTTTATAATCCGGCTGGATTATGCGTTTTAAACCTATTGTTGATAAACCGGAATGTGTTTGCCACTTGACCGAAGTTGTGGGGAGTGATGGGGGAAAAATTCACCCCATACCCTCCCGTATGCACAGCTTGGAACCATTGTGCGACTCATTCATACTATAGCCACTTTGAAATAGTAGCCCGAGGTACGGGTAATAAAATTTAGCTGCAGCAGCCGGTTCCACAGCCACAGGCGGCCGGTTTTTCGGCATACACCGTAATGCTGAAAATTCCTGTGGTTCCCGATTTAAAGTTTTGAAGTGCGGCCTCGTCAAGGTAGCTTTTCAAGATGTCGTCGGGAATGGTAATGGGCTTTTCTTTCTGGATGGCAATGTTTGTGAATCCGTTTTTCTGGATAAGTTCTATGTAGTGGTCTTTTTGAATTGCTCCTGCAACACAACCGGCATACATCTCGGCGGCATTACAAAGCTCGTCAGGGAGGTTGCCCACCAGCACAACATCTGAAATGCTAAAATGACCGCCTGGCTTAAGCACCCTAAAAATCTCATTGAACACCCTATCCTTGTTGGGGACAAGGTTAAGCACGCAGTTGCTGATTACCACATCGGCCATGTTAGCCGAAACCGGCATGCGTTCGATATCGCCTAGCCTAAACTCAACATTTGCGAAACCAAGCTTGCTGGCATTTGCTTTAGCCTTTTCTATCATGGCGGGGGTAAAGTCAATACCGATAACCCGTCCATCCGCTCCGGTTTCGTTTCGGGCTACAAAACAGTCGTTTCCTGCCCCGCTACCAAGGTCAATAACGGTGTCGCCCTTTTTAATTCCTGCGAACTTCGTTGGTAACCCGCATCCCAGGCCTAGGTCGGCATTGGGGTTGTACCCCTCCACGGTACTGTAGTCTTCGGTCATGATGTTGTAAACCTCAGTTGAGCAGCATCCGGAACCGCAGCACGACGATTGGTTGGTTTCCTTGTCCTGTAAGGCAATTTCGCTGTACTTTTGCCTAACAAATTCTTTAATTTTTTCAGAGTCTTCCATTTTTTTCTTTTTTACTTACAACAATTGTTTGACTTGAAGTTAAGCTTGGCTGACAGGTCGTCAAAGTATTTTTGCAGCCTATTAATAGCATCTTGGTTTATGCAGTAGCAAATGGAGTTCCCCTCAATTTCTCCTTTAATCAACCCTGCTTCTTTAAGTATTTTAAGGTGTTGGGAAACAGTGGGTTGTGCTAATGGCAGCTCATTAACAATATCGCCGCAAATACAAGCGTTCACCTTTACCAGATGCTCAACTATGGCAATTCTGGCGGGGTGTCCCATGGCCTTAGCCAACTCCGAAATGGCCTTTTGCTGTTCGGCGTAATGCTCTGTTTTTGTAACGCCCATAGATATATTTTAATATTGCAATATTACGATAAAAAATTTTATCCACAAGGATACTTTCAATTTTTCTCTCAATTATTTTTTAACCTGAATAACCCGAACTATGTTGTTTAAAGCTGCCAGGACCGACAGGTAGCAACGGATTGCTACAATTTTTCTGAAAGAAAAGTAATAAAAAAACCCCGAACTTGTTTCGGGGTTTAATTTTAATTAGTTTATTCCTGGTGCTGAGCAACAGCCATGCGGTTATATTTTTTCCAGCTCGGCTGTTATCAGCGGTCTAATTTCGTTGGAAGATGGCCTTGGGGCATTTGGTTTAATAATGTTGCCCTTGGCATCAATCAGGAAAAAGGTAGGAATGCCCTTAATCTGGTAGCTGGTGGCGGGTATTGATTTCCATGCATCCTCTCCGTAAAGCTGAACACCCTTCATCTGTTTTTCCTTAACCATTTTCTCCCAGGCGGCCTTGTTGTCGTCGAGCGAAATGCTTACAAAAACAATATTTTTACCCTTAAAGTCCTTTTGCAGCTCCTCGAGGTAGGGGAGCTCATGTCGGCAGGGGCCACACCAGGTTGCCCAAAAATCAATGTAAACCAGTTTCCCTCTGAAATCCTCCAGGGAGTATTCCTTACCGTTAATGTCCTTACATACAAAAACAGGTGCAGGTTTCCCGGGTGCCAGCTGCATCTTTTGGTTGAATATGTTTCCAACGCTCTGCTTGTACGCGGGTGTTTGGCAGCTATCCATGTAGCTCTTTACAACTCCTTCCAGCTCGTAGAACTCCCCGTACTCGATATCGTTAATCAGCTTGTTCATCTTTAGGTAGTCGCGTACCTTTGGATTAGCCAACATGCTGTCGATAAGCTTAAATTCAAAAGGCAGCCTTTCACCTGAAGATTTAGCCAATAGCTCCTTGTAGCCGGGTTTTTTCACAAGTTGATTCTGGGTAATGATTGATACCAAACTGGTATACTCATCAAACATCAGGTGGTAGGCGTTATTTGGGTCAACCTCGCTGAGGAAGGAGTAATCAACGCTGTCGGGGTTAAATTCCTTACCACCCAGGTATGCAGAATATTCGGGGTAGTTGGCCTTGACGTTTAGAATTACATACCTTGTGCGGGTCTTCTCGAGTTCTGCAAGGTCTTTAGGTTCAATACTAGCAGAATCTATCATGGAGTACAGCACCTGCTGGATTGAGTCGAGCTTACGGTTGAAGTTGTCGTAGCTAAGGGAGTAAAGGGTGTTCACGCTTCCCATTAAATTATGCAAGGCAGCTCTTCGGCTGAAAATACTTTGGTGGATGTTCTTCAGGTCAGCCGAGAAAACCGGACCATCAACAGGTGAGGTAACATCAAATTCCATGTAGCTGCTATCGCCGGGGTTGAGGTAAACCATGGTTTGTGTACGGGCTATGTTAAGCTTGTAGAGCTGAGGTTTATCGAGCTTAGCCCTATAGACAAAGCCTCCATTTTCATCGAGTGCCACCGTATCGGTGATGCCGGCAGTAGAGATGTACACATTACTATCGGGTGAGTTGGTAAACTTCCCCGCAATTACAGCCTCCTTGGGCCCCTTGGTTCCACAGGCAGCCAATACCGGAAGCATTAAAAGCAATAGGCGTTTGTTCATTTTCATTGAGTTTGTTTGAGTTTGTTTGTGAGTATGAATCATTTTTATTGAGGGTAAAGTTGTAAAATTTTTATGTGCCAACCGTACAGCCGGAGAACTTAAATTTTAGGTTTGAATTTGCTGGTAAGGTTACCTTGTTGTTCATCTACCAATAGGTGCATATCATTTACCAAAGATACTTCATTTTAGAGTATTATAATGTTTGAGTATAAAATATCTATTGGTTTAATTTATAGCCAGCCAAAGGTTTTAATGCCAGCAAATATAAAAATAGGTTAATGCAAGTTGTTGTAAGGGAAAAACGTTGGTTTTTGCGGACTATATTTCACTACCAGGTACATATAAGTTACCGGCTTTAAAGTGAGCAAACCCAATGTTATTCTTTATTTTGCCCTGGGAGGGTGAAAAAGTTTACAAGCATTCAACCTTTTCTTCTGTTTATTATGGAGATTCCTATGGAAAGCACAAGTGGTTAGAATAAGCCTACCAGTAGAATCGGCATGTGTAGGTTACCCTATTGTTCAGCAGGTCAGCTGCCTCGACCCTAAGGGTATGCCAGGTGTTTTGCCTTTCCCTTTTAGGTGTGAGGGTATGGGTTAGCAGGCTGGTCTTCGGGTCCCATTCAAACAGAACCCACCCATCATCTATGAATCCTGAATAGGTGCCAATTCCGTAGTTATCGGTAAGTTTAATTTTTATGCTGCTTTGACCCGCAATATCCGCATTTTGTGAAATATTTAGAGGAATTATGCGTGGAGGAACGGTGTCCAAAGCCAGGGTAAACTTCCCAAACTTGTCGGGGCTGGTAACCATGTCGAGTCCATCCTGCCGGCTGGAGCAGTACTCGATACCTTTACCATTAATGTATCCAATAAAACATTTATCACGCAAGTTGGCCGGAACGCCTGCAATTTTTACCCTTAGGGTAAATTTCCCGTTAAGGGGAGTCCTCGCATGGTGAATGCTAATTACGGGAAATGCCAGGCTGTCGGTATGAAGAGCTGAATGCCTGAGGAGAATGTCATGGTAAAGGGTTCGGCGGGGAATGTAGATTGAGTAATCCTTGCTATCGAAGCTATAGCTGTTCCACCAGCTCACATAGCTGTGTCGCAAAGGGCCTGGGATTGATTCCGGGTTTTTGAACGGATGAACTCCCTTTACTACCATCTCGAGTTTGGAAGTATTTTTATAAAAATCTTCAAGTTCTATGGTTATCTTATAAATGCTGTCGGATTCAACCGTTAAAATTCCCAATGATTTGTCTGCCTTTAATCCGCTAAACAAATTACCAGGATCAGCCCACAGGCGTACAATTTCCTGTTGTCGAAGTTGCCGTATGCTGTAGTCAATAATGCTATTTAGGCATCGGGTTTCTGCATACGAAAACGAGTCAACAGCAAAGGAAAAGGTCTGTTTGTTATTTACCAGCATGCTCAACTTGTGGAAGCCGCAGGTTGTACTACTCCCGTTGATAATGTCGAATGCCTCAACTCCAAAACCCATCCTGCTTTTTCCGGCAATTCTGATGGTGTCGGGAGCAAAGTACAGGTTTCCTATTTTCTTAATGCTGATGGGGTTTGGCAGTATGCTATCGTTTAGGTAGTCCATACTGTCAATCTCGTAAAACCATGCGCTTTTGATTGTTGGGGCCGAGTTATCGGCCAGAAAGTTACCATCAAGGTACTTCAATGGTGAAACGGGCCATTGGGTTGCAGAGCTGCGAACCTCAAAGTGAAGATGAGGCCCACCCGAGCTGCCCGAGTTTCCGGAAAAGCCAATAACCTCTCCCTTTGACACGTTGAACTCACCTGGTTTGGGAAATAGCTCTACTTCAAAGGAATGGTTGGCGTACTGCTGCTTCTCTACATATTCTGCAACTGCATTTGTAAAACGGTCGAGATGAGCATAAACTGTGGTAAGTCCGTTTGGATGGGTTATGTAGATAACTTTTCCAAACCCTACTGGGCTAACCTTAATTCGTGATACATACCCCTTCTCGGATGCATAAACCCGAAAACCAATTTTACCATTTGTCCGCAAATCTATGCCGGAGTGGAAGTGTGCTGTTCGTAATTCACCAAAAGAGCCTGATAGTGCAGGTTTCAGGTCTAAGGGTGATTTCAGGATACCATTTTGTGCAGCCGCCTGATGGTAGTTTAGGGCAGCTACAAGTAAAATTAACTTATTGAAACGATTTAACGTACGCATGGCTTATTTTTAAAACACTCAAAGATAAATTATGTACGGATATTTAGTCTGGCGGACATCGTAAACAGCTAATATTTTTGAAAAGCAGCTGGTATTAACTAGGTTAAAGTGAATGGGTAAAAAGTAAAGAAAACCTGTTCAGCTTTGACAGGTTCAAGACATTCTGGATCACTGTTATCAATTCAATTCTTAGCCGGTGGGTGCATGCCTCGGTTTTTCTCCCCACCTTGCGTAAATTGAAAATTGTCGTGTATCTTTGGCACAAGGTTTATTCAATAATTTATGATTGAACATCAGGCTATGCAGCAGCATGAAGTTACCATGGACACCGTAAGGGAGTTGGGGTTACTCCCCGAGGAGTTTGAGATGATAAAAAAGTTTCTGGGAAGGGTGCCCAACTATACCGAGCTGAGCATTTACTCGGTGATGTGGTCAGAGCATGCTTCGTATAAAAATTCTATAAAGTTGATAAAAACCCTGCCCCGGAAGGGTTCGGCGTTGCTGGCAGAGGCTGGAGCCGAGAATGCAGGCCTGGTTGATATAGGAGGTGGGTATGCTTGCGCTTTCAAAATAGAATCGCACAACCATCCTTGTGCTGTTGAGCCCTACCAGGGAGCTGCTACTGGTGTAGGAGGCATCAACCGCGACATCTTTACCATGGGCGCTCGTCCGGTTGCCCAGCTTAACTCCCTCAGGTTTGGAAATCCTAAGCTCGAAAGAACTCGCTGGCTAATGAGGGGAGTGGTGAAGGGAATTGGCGACTACGGAAACGCCTTTGGCATTCCGGTTTTGGCCGGAGAGGTTTTCTTTGACGATTCATTTAACACCAACCCTCTGGTAAATGCCATGTCGGTTGGAATTGTGTCGAAGGATTCCGTAGTATCGGCTGTGGCAAAGGGTGTTGGCAATCCTGTATATATTGTGGGCTCTGCTACCGGCAAGGATGGTATTCATGGGGCAACCTTTGCTTCGGCCAACATCACTGAGAATTCTGCCGACGACATTCCTTCCATACAGGTTGGCGATCCCTTTCAGGAGAAGATTTTGCTTGAAGCTACCCAGGAGGTTATTAAAACAGGTGCACTAGTGGGCATGCAGGATATGGGCGCTGCGGGTATTATCTGCTCCACCTCAGAGATGTCCGAAAAGGGCAAGCATGGCATGAGGATAGATCTGGACAAGGTTCCTCTGCGTCAAACCAACATGGAAGCATGGGAAATTCTGCTTTCCGAATCGCAGGAGCGAATGTTGATGGTGGTTAAGAAGGGTCGCGAAAGGGATGTGGAGGAAATTCTCAACAAGTGGGATATAGGATACGCTGTTATCGGGAATGTTACTTCGGGCGATTCGCTCGAGTTCTACTACCACAACGAGCTGGCTGCTAAGGTTCCGGCCTCATCGCTGGTGCTTGGCGGTGGTGCGCCGGTTTACGACAGGGAGTACAGCGAGCCTGAATACTACAAGGAGTTTAAAAAATTCAACATGAATCAGATTCCTGAGCCTGCAGATCTAGTTGAGGTGGCAAGGTTTCTGACAGCCCATCCCAACATAGCCTCGAAACGATGGGTTTACCAGCAGTACGACACCATGATTGGAACGGGCAACATGACTACCAACTTCCCCTCCGATGCAGGAGTCTTCAACCTTAAAGAGCTTAACAAGGCGTTGGCCATGACCGTTGACTGCAACTCGCGTTACGTTAAGGCCGACCCCGAGGTTGGCACCATGATTGCAGTTGCCGAAGCCGCACGAAACATCGTTTGTTCCGGTGCAACTCCTTTGGCAATAACCGACTGCATGAACTTTGGAAACCCCTACAACCCTGAAGTTTACTGGCAGTTTGTTAAGGCCATTAAGGGAATGGCCAAGGCCTGCAAAAAGTTTGACACTCCAGTAACCGGGGGTAACGTAAGCTTTTACAACCAATCGTCAATCAACGGGAGGGAGGAAGCTGTTTACCCTACTCCGACAATTGGTATGATTGGCATGCTGGAAAACAAAAACCACCACACAACGCTGGCTTTTGAGGAAAAGGGGCACATGATTTTCCTTATTGGCAAATCACGCAACGACATAGCCTCATCGGAGTACCTCTACAGCTACCACGGCATTAAGCAATCGCCTGCACCCTTCTTTGACCTGGATGAGGAATTTGCCATTCAGCAGGCACTGCTCGACCTGATTGCTAGGAATTTGGTGCAATCCGCACACGATGTTTCTGATGGTGGCCTCTTTATTGCCCTTCTTGAGAGTGCCATGCCCCGTAACCTGGGTTTCGATATCACTACTGATGCCGAGATTCGAACCGATGCTTTCCTGTTTGGTGAGTCGCAGGGTCGAATTGTAGTGTCCGTTTCTCCATCGCGTGAAACCCATTTCATTGACTACATGGTTGAGCATGGCATCCCGTTTACCGCTCTGGGGCATGTAACCAAATCCGAGATCAGAATTGACGATGTTTCGTTTGGATTTGTTGCCGATTTGAAGCAGCTTTACGACACTGCTCTGGAGAAGATCATGGCCTAGTATTCCTAACGCTTTATGCCAACACCTGACAAAAGCAGCCAGAACGTTGAGGCCATGTTTAACAGCATTGCCTCAAACTACGATTTCTTGAACCATTTCTTAAGCCTCGGAATTGATAGAAAGTGGCGCAAACGGTTAATCCGGTTGGTAGCTAAGGGTAACCCACAGAAGGTTCTTGATGTGGCCACGGGAACAGCCGATTTGGCCATACTGCTGGCGCGGGAGTATGGAGGTGTTTCCATTACAGGGGTGGATATTTCGGAGAACATGCTGGCCATTGGCAAGAGAAAGGTCGAATCCGAAAATCTTTCAGGTCAGATTTCGCTCCACAGGGCTAGTGCATTGAACCTACCCTTTGAAAACGACTCTTTTGATGCTGCCATGGTGGCTTTTGGGGTAAGAAATTTTGAGGATTTGTCAATGGGGTTATCGGAGGTATATAGAATCCTTATAAATGGCGGGCAGTTTGCCATACTTGAGTTTACCATTCCCGATAAGTTCCCTGTTGCCCAGCTTTACAGGTTCTACTTTAGGCACGTGCTGCCTTTGTTCGGGGGGATTATTTCGGGCAGCCGGACAGCATATAAATACCTGCCCGAATCGGTACTTGCATTTCCTGAGAAGGAGAATTTCTTAGAAATCATGAGGCAAGTTGGGTTTACAGGTTGCACATGCAAGAGTTTAACTTTCGGGATTGCTTCAATATATACAGGCTTTAAACCTTAAATTCATTTTGTGCATGAAGCCATTTCAGGGGAGAAGCCCTGATTGCTTACTCAACAACCGACCATTAGAAACCCTACCACGAATGTTTGACGTCTGTTTAAGCTATTGTTTGCAATATTTTTTATACCCTGCACGTTTGATAACAGGCTTTACCTATCGTACATAAATGTTCAGGTGCAGTATCCGTTTGAGAGTCATTCATCCAAGGTAATTTTTTTACGTAGATGTTTTACCCTAAGAGCTTATAACTATTTTGAAGAAAATCTTTGTTGTAATAGCGGTTATCTGGTGCTCGGTGACTGCAGCTCAGGCGCAGTACCGTAAGCCTAACATTCTCAACGATCCCGATTATGACGTTGGCAAACCCCTAAGGTTTGGTTTCTCCATCGGCATCAACATTATGGATTTTGATATTAAGAACAGCTCCGTTCCCGAGCTTAATACCGACAGCTCCCAGTTCCAGTACTTCACAGAGGTTACGCATATAAACCCGGGTTTAAATGTAAACGCTATTTCCGATTTAAGGCTAGCCGAAAATTTTCACCTACGCTTTTTACCGGGTTACTCCTTTGGGCAGCGAAATCTCGATTTTTTTAAGGTCGAAAATGGACGGGTTACCCATGAAACTACAATGGATATTGAGTCGAATTTTATTGATTTGCCTTTAGGCATTAAGTACCTTGCCGAGCGAACCAGCAACATTAGGCCGTATCTATACGTGGGTGGCGATTACCGTATTGATTTAGCTGCCTATAAACGGCTTAAGGTCGAAAAGGGAATACTGGTTAGGCTGCAAAAGCAGGATTTCTACTACGAGTTCGGGTTTGGTGTTGACTTCTTTTTTGAATATTTTAAGTTTTCAACAGAGGTGAAATGGTCGGCAGGCATTGGCAACGTTATTTCAAGCGACTATGCCGAGGGGGCCGAGAACTACCGCTATGCTGTTGATGCTATGAACTCCAGGCTGATAATGATTTCCTTCCATTTTGAGTAGAAAAGTGGAAGTGTAGCATAAAACAGGCCGTTCATCCATCTTCTTGGAGTTGGGGTAATACGCGGAATTTTGATATACCCTCAATCAGCTATAAATTGTTCACCTCGCCGGGTTTTAGGGATTATTGAGAAGGGGCTTAACACTATTTTTTGGAGAAATTCCTTTTTTTCACACTGATGCTGATAATTTTTCACCATGGCTAAGGATATAATTCTTGAACTCACCCCTGAAAATGCGGCCAACAGCCAGCTATTGCTGAAAGCAGTTGCCAGTAAGCTGGGAATGAGTGTTAAAGATGTCGGCCATTACACTATTACCCGACGGTCAATAGACTCACGACACGGAAAGGTAAGGGTAAACCTTGGCATCAGGGTTTTTGATAGGGATGAACCTATTGCTGACGGTAAACCCCAATTCACCTATGGCGATGTTTCCAAATCGCCTCCTGTTGCAGTTATTGGCGCAGGTCCTGCTGGGTTGTTTGCCGCATTAAGGCTTATTGAACACGGCTACAAGCCAATAGTGGTAGAGCGGGGCAAAGAAGTAAGCGCCCGCAAAAGGGATGTTGCCCTGCTAAACCGGGAGCATAAGCTCAACCCCGATTCCAACTATGCTTTTGGCGAAGGAGGTGCAGGAACCTTTTCCGATGGAAAACTCTACACCCGTTCGCGAAAAAGAGGTGATTACAATCGTGTGTTGTACATCCTTTGTAACCACGGGGCTAGCGAGGATATACTTTTCGATTCGCACCCCCACATTGGAACAAATCGCTTGCCCGGCATTATTGTGAAAATCAGGGAGACAATCATTAGCTACGGGGGCGAAATTCTATATAACTCCCGGGTTGAAAGTATTAAAACCGACGGGAGCAGGGTTACGGGTGTTAAACTTTCCGATGGCCGACTTGTGGAGGCCAAGGCCTGCATACTGGCAACCGGGCATTCCGCTCGCGACGTGTATTCCATGCTGTTGAATCAACAAATTCAGATAGAAGCGAAACCCTTTGCCATGGGTGTTCGGGTGGAGCATCCTCAGGCTATTATTGACTCCATACAGTACCATGGTACTCCTCGGGGCGACTACTTGCCAGCAGCATCCTACTCGCTTGTGCAGCAGGTCGAAGGAAGGGGTGTTTACTCGTTCTGCATGTGCCCGGGAGGGTTCATTGTTCCTGCTGCCACTGAACCCAACGAGGTGGTGGTGAATGGCATGTCCCCTTCACTTCGAAACTCCCGCTGGGCAAACTCGGGTATAGTGGTTGAGGTTAGGCTTGACGATTTGAAGTCCTACTCCAAATATGGGGAGCTTGCCGGTGTGGAGTACCAGCACTACCTTGAAGAGCTGGCCAGCCTTCATGGCGGTTTTGGTGTAAAAGCTCCTGCACAGCGGCTGGTTGACTTTGTGGATG
>Ga0116171_10004690_pt1 | contig 12238 bp, 9 predicted proteins | sample AD_JPNHW2_MetaG_FD_89798 | JGI IMG/M metagenome (GOLD analysis project Ga0116171, IMG submission 89798) | Active sludge microbial communities of municipal wastewater-treating anaerobic digesters from Japan - AD_JPNHW2_MetaG | ecosystem: Engineered > Bioreactor > Anaerobic > Digestate | place...
AACACATCCTACCTGTACAAGGACCCTGGTCAAACCGGACGGCATGGTTCAGCTTCAAGTGGCAGCAATGCTCTGGTAAACTGGAATTTCCCAATCCGAAATCTATTGATCGAGGTCTCTGCATGATTCAAGCGACCCAATTGCGTCCAGGCATGGTGATTCTGTTCAACGGTGAGCTCCACACCGTGTTCTCGATGACCCACCGCACTCCCGGCAACCTGCGCGGATTTGTCCAGGCGAAGATGCGCAACCTGCGCTCGGGTTCGATGTTCGAACATCGCTTCTCCTCCGAAGACCGCGTCGAGCGCGCCCAACTCGAACAGCACGAAATGGAATTCATGTACAAGGACGGCGATGACTTCCATTTTATGAACACCGAAACCTACGAGCAGATGCACCTGAACAAGGATTTCATCGGGGACGGAACCGCCTTCCTGGTGCCGGAGTTGAAGGTGCAGGTTGAATTCCACGAAGGCAAGCCAATCAGCGTGGAACTGCCGCCGACGGTGGATCTGAAGGTGATCGAAACAGAACCGGGCCTGAGGACGGGGTCGGTTTCGAACGTGGGCAAACCGGCGAAGCTGGAAAGCGGTGTGACGGTGAGCGTCCCTCAGTTCGTCAATGAAGGCGACGTGATCCGGGTGAGCACATCCGAGGGAACGTATCAGGAGCGGGTGACGACGGCGTAAGTGGATCGCCATCAATAGCAGAAGGGGGCCCCGCAAGGAGCCCCCTTTTCATTGTTCGAAACGACAATTAACTTCTGCGGCGCCGCAGGAAGGCCAGAAGTCCAAGACCGGCGGTGACGGTGGCCATACTGGCCGGCTCCGGGACGGCGGATTCGCCGCCGGCGACGTAGATGGCCATTTCAGGCGTCAAAACCTGTCCGTCGAAGCTGGTCCCTGCCGAATCGTTCGAGTACCAGAACGTCCCGTCGTCGGGATAGATGCTGTTCTGCGTGTGTCCCCCGACCTGGTAGGAGTTCCCGCCCGACTGGCCGACGGTTGAGGCGGCAACCCAGTAGCGGGTCCCGTTGGTCAGAGCATAGGGGACAAGCAAGCTCCCAGTGATCAATTGAAGTGTCGATGCGTCGCTCGTTTGGTAGCCGGTTACGGCCAAGACGCTGCCGGGGTTAGGAGAGTTCGAGTCGTCGCCTAGCAACTCAAAGCGGAACGGCGCGCCAGTGCCGCTACCCGATACGAGCATATAGGCGCCGAGAGTGTCCGCAAGCGTTCCGGAAGCGCCTGTAAACACGAACGAATTCGAGTACACATAGGTGCCGCTGGAACTGAGCGGACTCCAAGACGCGCCGAGATCGGGCGTCTTGTCAATGATGACCGCGGCTGGCGCCAACGCCGCGAGTGCGAATGCCGAAACGACGCAGCGCACGAACTGATTGACCTTCACGCGAACTTCCTCCGAACCACAAAACGGTACCGGTACCCAATGGCACTGGACTTGTTCGATGGTACCACATTGGGCATTTCGCTCGGTTCTGAGAGCCAGGGGGATCACCTGAGTGGGCGAAGAGGATCCACTCAGTCCGTTTGGCGGGCGGGCCATGACGATTTGAGGGCGCTGAGCAACCCAGCCTCCTCCGAGGGATCGACGGTGCGAAGGTCAAGAAGAAGCAGGTCAGACTCGATGCGGGCGATCACCGGCGGGTCGGCGAGGCGGAGGCGTCGTTCCAGAGCAATGGCATCGCCGGAGATGGCAATCAGCCACGTTTTCAACGCCTGATCAGGGGTGGATCCTCCGCCGATAAGCGATTCCCCTTCAATCAGTTCGGCGTTCGGACAGTCCCATTGGCGCAAGAGCCGATCGGCGCGTTGGCGGATCTCCTCCGGGCTGGTCCGGATCATACGCAGTGCCGGGATGTCCTCGAACCGGTCGAGCAGGAGCTTTCGGAGCGTCACCTCCATGGCCGCGATGACCAACTTGTCGAGGCGGAGGGCGCGAAACATGGGATTCGCCCGGAGCCGCTGGACGAGATCGGGACGGCCGGCAAGGATGCCGGCCTGGGGCCCGCCAAGGAGTTTATCGCCGCTGAACGAGATCAAATCGACGCCGGCCCTGAGACTCTCCTGTGCGAGCGGCTCGTCGACGCCGAATTCGCCGAGGTTGACGAGGCAGCCGCTCCCAAGGTCTTCGTAGAGGGGGATGTCGCGCTCGCGGCTTAGTGCGGCGAGTTGCTCGAGAGTGGGGCGGCCCGTAAAACCCTGGATACGGAAATTTGACGGGTGAACGCGCATGAGGAGGCGAGTTTGCGGGGTGATGGCGTCGCGGTAATCCTCGATGCGGGTTCGATTGGTCGTGCCGGCTTCGACCAGACGGGCGCCTGAGCGGGCCATGATGTCGGGAATGCGGAAGCCGTCGCCGATTTCGATGAGTTCGCCTCGGCTGACGATGACGTCGCCTCCGGAGGCGAGTTCATGAAGGGCCAGCCAGACGGCGGCGGCGCCATTGTTGACTGCGATGGCGGGCCGGCCGAGCAGCCGTTCAAGCAACGGCGAAATGTGAGTGTCGCGTTTGCCGCGGCGGCCGGAGACCAGATCGAATTCGAGGTTGGAGTAGGGACCTGGAGCGGAGGCCGCGGGAAGTGGCGCGCGGCCGAGGTTGGTGTGCAGGATGACGCCGGTGGCGTTGATCACATGGCGCAGCGAAGGCGCAGCGAGCGATTCAAGCACGGCGATGACGGCATGGGCGAGGGCCGGAGGCGAGGCAGCCCCCGTTCGGATCGCGGATCTCGCCGACTCGATGGCGCGGCGGCATTCGGCCACGATGAGCCGCCTTGGGAAACGGTCCTCGATGTTGGCCAGCGAGGAGGCCAGTTCATCGACTGACGGGAGTTGGCGAAACTGCGCCTCGCTGGACACGGCTCGAAAGCTCCTACTTCAGGGGAAACATGGCGCGGAGTTCGGCCAGCGAAGGCTTGCGGCCGTATTCGCAGAGTTCAAAGCTCTCGACATATTGCACCTTGGCGGCGGCCGCTTCGCCGATCTCCTCGGCGAGCGTCTTGCGGACGGCATCGGTGACAGGCTGGATGCGCATGGTGGAGAGGAGCTTCTTCCGCTCCGCCGGGTCGGCGGGAACCTGATCCAACTTGTGATCCACCCAGGGCAGCCATTCATAGAACTGCGAGACGTGGGCGTCCATGCCGTTGACCTTTGTCGCCCAAATGTCATCCAGCGGAACTGCGACGTCGGGGCGGAACGGAGCGGGCTTCTGGAAGCCGTCCTGGTAGTAGAGGAAGATGGGGTTCTTATCAAGAGGCGGCGTGTCGGAGACGATGTTCGGCACGACGACCATGTAGGCGGCATCCTGGACGAGCACCCCAGTGTAGCGATGGTCGGGGTGATAGTCGTTCGGCCGCGGGGAGATGACGATGTCGGCCTTCCACTTGCGGATGGCGCGGATGATCTGGCGGCGGACTTCGAGTGTGGGCATCAACTCGCCGTCGTGGTTGTCGAGAACCTCATATTCGGCAATGCCGATGCGACGAGCCGATTCCTGAGTCTCAAGGAACCGTCTCTTGGCCAAGGCGCCCCCGCCCAGGGTCTGGTGGCCGGCGTCTCCGTTGGTGACGGAGAGGAACTTGACGGCATGGCCGGCCTTGGCGAGCTTCGCTGCGGTCCCTCCGAATTTGATGTCGCAATCGTCAGGGTGAGCACCGATGGCGATGACGCGGAGCTTGGGCGTCTGCGCGAGGGCGAACGAAGCAAGAAGAGCGAACAAGGCGAGTGCGCGTTTCATTTCCGGAGCGGTTCCTTTCGAGAGAGGAGGGTCCCTTAAGAGTGGATTGTATCCTACTCAGATCCCTGGGCCGGGTGATGGCGGTGCAGCCAATGGTGCTCGTGGGCGCGGTGGAGGATGTGCTGGATGTTGAGCCCGGTGAACATGAGCGCGATGGACCCTCCGACGAGCAGCGGAACCGTGATGACGAAGAACATGACGGCGGTGACGCCCTTGGCTGCCTGTGCTTCCACGCCGAGGACGTGCGTGAGAGCCATGAAGCTGAAGAAGTGGAAGACTCCCAGATTGCCGGGCAGGGCCGGCACGATAGTGCCGAGACGGAGAACGACGAGGACGACGGCGGCCGAGGACCAGGCCAGGTCGAGGCCGTAGCCTTCAAGCATGGCGTGGATTGGCAGAATCTGAAGGAAGAGGTACACAAAGCTGGCCGCGATGGCGTGGAAGAACGACCGGGACCGGCCCATCGAGTATAGGCCTTCAACGATCGCGCGAAGGACGGCGGACCAGCGGTGGCGGGTGCTCACGTGGTGGGCAAAGCGCTTGTTCAAGACGGCGAAGAGGACCAGCACACCAAGTACGCCGACGACAACCGTCAGGACGAGCGCGGCTGCTTCGACCTCGGTGGGGACCTTGACCATGAACGCGACGGCCGCGAAACCAAGGATCAACCAAACGCCGTCGATCAGCCTTTCGATGAGGGCGGAGGACAGAACGAGCGGAAATGACAGGTTGCTCCAGATGGACTGCAGGTAGCAGCGGATGAGCTCGCCACTGCGGAACGGCAGGACCTCGTTGGCGAAAAGTCCAATGTAGACGGCTCGGACGCTGCGGCCGAGCGGCACTCTCTGAGCCGGCGAGAGCAGGATGTTCCAACGCCAGGCCTGGCAGACATAGACAAGAACATCACTGGCGACGGCGACAGCGATCCAGGCCCAGTGGATGTTACGCAACCTGGGCAACTCGGTCTTCCAGTCGAAGTCGTGATAGACCCACAGCAGGCAGGCAGCCGACAGGGTGTAGACGAAGGCGTTCAAGACACGTCTGCGGGTCTGGTTGGCTGCGGGTTGCGCGGAAGCTGGGCTCCCCATCTCCTACTATCTTAGCCACCGGGACGGGTTGGACTTGTGGACAGGAGGCGACGGTCGCGTCACATTTTCGCCGCCACAAGCTTCAAGGCGATGTCTTCCTGATACGCGGGCGAGGCCAGGAGGCGTACGCCTTCAGAATGGGTGAACGACTCCTGGCGCTCGACACGGCCGTTGCGGGGATTGATCCAAGAGGCCTCATACGCGCCGGGTGCGAGGCGGAGTTCAAGTTGGAGATAGTGCTTGCGGGCATCGACGGCATAGCCGGGCTTGAAACCGGCCATGACGCGGCCATGGTGGACGTAAACAGCGTACTGGCGGCCGGGTTCAGCCAGGGCGCGGGCGGATGCGCCGTCGGGCAGGCCGGCGGCAATGAGGTTCCGATCCGGACTCATGCGGACGAAGTCGAGGCCGTTCATGAAGGCGGCCAGGTGCGAAAGTTGCTTGCGCAGAATGGGCGAACCGAAACCGGGGTTGACGGCTGGGACAGGATAGGTTCCGTCCTCCTGTCCGGCGATGAAGGAGTAATCGAGATTGTTGTAGTGGGCGCCGCCGGCGAGGATGAAGTCCCAGCCATGGACGCGATAGGTGGCTTCGCCCGAGCCGTCGAAGCCTGACTCGTCGAAGCCGATGACGCGGTTCAGGGCATAGTTCTGATCCACGGCGACCGGCGGGCGGGCGTAGTGGAAGTGGAACACGGAGACTTCGGGGTCGGGATCGGAGACGACGCCTTGGTGGTTGGCGATGTTCTGGGCGAGCAGGTGGCGATTCGGGAGCGTCTTCTCCGTGGACGAAATCACGCGGGCGATGTGGCGCTGCCAGTCCAGCGCGACACCGGCGAAGTAGGGTTCGTTACAGATTTCATAAATGACATTGTCGAAGGCGTTCAACTCGGTGACGATCTTGCGGACCATGGCCGATTCTGCTTCGACGAGCGAGGCATGCCGGAGAGTCAGCGACTCGTCAAATAGAGCGTTGCCGATGCTGTTGATGTTGCGTTCGATATAGAGCGGGCACTCCTTCCAGCGGTGCTCATTGTAATAGGCGGTGAACAGGGTCACCTCGACGACGATGCCGCGTTTGGATGCTTCGGCGACCAAGTCCTTGAGGCGGGCGAAATAGGCGGGATTCCACTTCGTCAGATCCCATTTGCCGTCTCCAGCTTCGGCCCATGGAGTGATGTAGCGTCCCGGTTTGGGGGCGAGAGTGTTGCCGTGGATGTTGAAGTCGCCTGGGAATTCGCGATAGGCCCCAGTGAAGATGCGAGTGAGATTGAGCTTGTCGGCGGCAAGGGCGTCCAGGTACTTCTTGTAGTCGAAATCGAGGTTCAGAACAGCGCCGTAGTGTTCAGCGGAAGTGACAAGCACGGTGGGCCGGCCACGGAAGTCGTAGTAGTGGGAATTGGCGGGATGGAGACGGACGGGGGACTGGGCGGCGAGGAAGGGGGCGATGGCAAGAAGAGTGAGCAGGACTGGTTTCATGGCAATGGATCGCTCCTTGGTGCGAGCGGGTCGAGGACCGCGGACACAAACGAAGGTACCAAAGGCTGAACATGAAATCACAGGGTGTGCAAAGCCGAGAAATTCATAGCAAGATAGGGTCATGAGACAGATCGGACTTGGACTTCTACTGGGGATGCTGGCCCTGGCGCAGACGAAGACGATCGAAGTCGCACCGGCCGATGGATGGAAGGACACGGGCATCGACGTGGCGGCTGGGGATCTGGTGAAGTTCGAGGCAACGGGCAAACTCAAGTTCGCCGACGCCGTGTCGGAGTCCACCCCCGATGGGTTGAAGCGGGGTTGGACGGATATGTTGCGGGCGATGCAATTGAACGATGCCGGCAGGGGTGCGTTGATCGGACGGGTGGGCGACGGGGCGGCAGCGCGCCCGTTTCTGGTCGGCGCGCAGCGCGAGGCTCGGATGACGACCGCCGGACGGCTGTTTGTGGCCGTGAATCAGCCGTCTTCATCAGCCAAAAGCGAAGGGTCCTTCAGTGTGAAAATCGGGATCGCGGCCAAAGCTGGCTCCACTCAGCAGAGCTACACCGGTCCGTGGCCGGTACTCACCAAAGAGCAGTGGGCTCAAATCCCTCCGCGGGTTGTGGACGACGCCGGGACCGAAGGCGACCGCGTCAATTTCGTCATCTTCGGCGGCGAAGACCAGGTGAAGAAGGCGCTGCTGTCGATGGGCTGGGTCATTGTCGACCGGTCCGTGAAAGACACCATCATCCGCGGAGGTTTGGGCGTACTCTCAGGCGAGGCCTACCTGACCATGCCGATGTCGGAGTTGAAGATGTTTGGCCGGGCGCAGGATTACGGGTTCGCCCATTCCGAACCGATCCAGACCGTCAAGTCTCGCCACCATTTTCGCATCTGGAAAGCGCCGTTCCAGGCTGGCGACTGGACGGTGTGGGTGGGCGCCGGGACGCACGACATCGGTTTCGACCGCGACCAGCGGAACGGCAAGATCACTCACAAGATCGATCCGGACACGAACCAGGAACGGGATTACATCGGCGAATCGCTAAAGAACTCGGGACAGGTCGTCAAGCTGGAATACCATATGCCTGAAAAGCCCATCAAGGCGGCCAAGACCGCCCACGGGCAGGAGTACACGTCCGATGGGCGGATTCTGTTGATCACGATGGCTCCTGAGTCCGCTGGCATTGTGAGTCAATACGGAGATGTCTTCTGCTCTGTACTGGCGCAAGTGAATCCGGACGGCGGCGAATGGGGCGCCTGTGGCGACTGGCTGCAGGGTGGCGGCAAGACGGACCTGAAGCTGGATTGGCCGTCGCGTAGCTACCGGTTGCTGGTGATCCCCGGCGTCTTGAACACTTGCCTGGCCGATTCGCCGGCGTGGGATGAAGGGCGCAAGCACCTGACCTCAAAGTACGGCATCACGACCGAGATTCTTGCCGTGCCAAACGATTCAGCCGAGGACAACGGCAAGCTGGTGGCTCAGTATCTAAAGGAGAAGATGGGCGGCAGCGACAAACGCAAGTATATCGTCATCGGTTATTCCAAGGGCACGCCCGACGTCCAGGAAGCGCTGGCGCGGGACGAAGCGGCGCGGAAGGCCGTTGCGGCTTTTGTGGCCGTGGCAGGGGCGTCGGGCGGATCGCCGATCGCCGATTCGCTGCCGATGCGTATTGGCAAGTACATGGAGTATTCAACGAAGGCATCGTGCAAAGGAGACTTGGCGGCGGGCATGAACTCGTTGAAACGAGAGGCCCGGCAGAAGTTCCTGGCATCGTTCCCGCACCCATTCGTGCCCACGTATTCGCTGCCTGCGGTTGCGAGCCAGGAAAATGTCGCCTTTCAGAATAAAGCCACCATGATGTTACTAAACACCTACGACAAGGAACATGACGGGCAGGTTCTGAAGCGGGATGCGACAGTGCCGGAATCGAAATTGCTTGGGGTGGTCACTTCGGATCACCTTGGGATTGCGCTGAACTTGGAGAAGGGTAAGGGAACGCGGGTGGCGTATCCGAGGTCGGCGCTGCTGGAGGCGGTATTGAGGACGGTTCTCACCGATCTTGGCGCCAAACCGGCATCCGGCGCGCCAACCGCGCAAGAGACCGGACCGGAGACTCAGACTACCCCATCGACGAACCCATGGAGCCAGAAATAGGGCGGGACCCAAGAGCAGAAACCAGGTCCATTCGGATTCCGCGCGTCTCAAGGCGATGAGCAGGGGCGGAAGCGATGCGCCGGACGCAGACCGGCAATCGCCAGAATGTCTCAAGCGCATCACTTTGCCGTCGAAAAGTTGGGTGTGGATGAGCTGCAAGAGGATGCAGGCAGGTTGATGGAGGTGCTGGAGGCCGGCGTCCAGGCTGGTCTGGCCAGTGGGGAGTGGATGGTGTTCGTGGGGCCGGAGGGTGGCTATCAGATGATCTCAGGCTACGGTGGGAGCCTTGAATCGCTCGAATGGGACCGGGGAGCGTCGAGGGCTTGGCGCGTGGGCCGGCAGCGGGGGCATCTCGTGGTGGAAGGAAGGGGCGCAGCCGGGCGCTGCGTCATCGAGAGAGCGGCTCCAGATCAGCAGGCGAGGAGGATTCTCAGCCAAGCGGCGTTGTATAGAGTCTGAAGCGGGAGACGGGCAGGCCGCCCGCGGGAGATTGGGGCGGCCCACTCAATTCGGTAGAAACTGGCCGGTCGCGCTATTTCGGGTTCTTGACGTAGCGGTCGAACCAGGCCTGGGTCTCCCAGAGGACATGCTCCAAGGACTGTTTCGCCGCATAGCCGTGCGATTCGAACGGGAGAAAGACCAAACGAACCGTCCCGCCATTGCCGCGGATCGCCTGGTAGAGGCGGTCTGACTGGATGGGGAAAGTACCGGGGTTGTTGTCGGCCTCGCCATGGATGAGGAGGATGGGCTCGTTGATCTTGTCGGCCCAGGTAAACGGAGACATCTTCATGTACACGTCGCGGGCCTGCCAGAATGTCCGTCGTTCGCTTTGGAAGCCAAACGGGGTAAGCGTGCGGTTGTAAGCGCCCGAGCGGGCGACGCCGGTGCGGAACAAGTCGCAATGGGCCAGAAGGTTGGCGGTCATGAACCCACCATAGGAATGGCCAGTGACGCCGACACGGTTGGGGTCGGTGACACCTAATTCGACTGCCTTATCGATGGCAGCCTTAGCGCTGGCGACAAGTTGCTCTACGTAGGTGTTGTTGACGGTTTCAGGGTCGCCGACGATTGGGATTGTTGCGTTGTTGAGGATGGCATAACCGGCCAGCAGCAGGAAAAGGTGGGAGGCGCCGCGCATCTGGACGAAGCGCTGCGTGGAGCCGCCGATCTGCCCGGCAGTGCCGGCGTCATTGTATTCAAGGGGATAGGCGTAGAGGATGGTCGGCAAACGGGTGCCTTCCTGGTAGCCGGGCGGCAGGAAAAGGGTGAAGCTGAGTTGGACCCCGTCGGAGCGCTTGTAGGTGACCAGCCGCTGCTTAATCTGGCGGAGTTGGGGGGTGGTGTCGGCGAAATTGGTGATGGGGGTCCGCTTGTCGCCGCCAGCGACGCGGACCATGAGATTCGGCGGCGTGAGCGGATCTTCGTAGGACGTGACGAAACGGGAGCCGTCGTCAGCCAGCAACCCCACCACTGATTCGTAGCCTTTTTCGCCCGCCTGAAAGACACGTTCGGCCTGCCATGTCTTGATGTTCAAGCGATCGAGGAAGGGACGGTCGCCCTTGGGCGTCGCGCCTTCGCCAGCGAGAAACACGAAATCTCCGGACTGGTGAATCATCGATGTTCCGTTTGGCAACCGCTTCATGAGCGGCCGGCCAGGGTTGCCGTAGCGGTCCTGAATGGAGCGGCTCCAGACGGTCTTCGATTCGGCGTTGCGGTCATCGAGAAAGATGCGGTTGGTGGTGACCCAACGGCGATCGCGGTCGTAGTCGCTCACTAGAGCTAAGCCGCCTTCACCGTGCATGATGCCCATGGCGCGGTGAATGGTGCGGGTCACCTCAACCGCGGCGGCGAATGGCGCCTTAATCATCATCAGCTTGTCGCGATTGGGAACCTTGACCTTCGGGTCGCCTTTGTCGAGGGCCTCCCACCAGAGTAGTGTTGAGGCTTCGTTTGGCCGCCACGAGATGTCGCGCGGTCCAGTGGGCACGCCATCGATGGGCACAGCGTCGAGAAGTCCATGCTTATGAACGGGATAGACAGCCTTGCCGGAGCGATCCCAAACGGCGATCTCGCGCGGGAAGTCATCGTAGCCAAAGATGTAGGAGTAGGGGCGCTGAACCATGCCGACAAGCAGGTGTTTGCCATCCGGGGCGGGAGTGGCCTCGGCGAAAATGGCCGGTCTGCCGATCGGAGTCACTTTCAGAGTGACGAAATCGACCGATGCGAGTTGAGCGGTGCAGTAGTAGTCAAACAGCGCTTCGTCGTACGGACTGGTGAGCATGTCCTGGTATGTGCGCACCGGCCCGGAGCGGCCAGCGCTCTCCTGGACGTTGGGCCCGGAGGGCGCGGTGGGAGGCTTGGGGGCTGGACCACGGGCGGCGGGAACCATCTGGACAAGCAATTCCTTGCTGCCCGACCACCAAGTGAACGGCTCGCCGACCGTGTCGTTGAGCCTGACGCCCGGCACGCGGCGCAGTGTGACCGATTGGATCGAGCCCAGATAAAGGTCGATGCTGTTGGCTGTATAGTTCGCGACAGCGAAGCACCGGCCATCAGGGCTCCAGGAGAGTGGGCCAAGGCGCGCGCCTGGGGGGACGGCGATGCGGGTCTGCTTGCCGGATTCGATATGGAGCAGCGTGATGCCATTGAAGCTCGTACCCGGCGCGTGAGGACCGTTGTTGGCGGGGTTAATTCGGAGTCCAGCGATTCGGTGGACTGGGGCGGCGAGTTCCTCGATACCGGGATAGAGGCGACGGTCCGTCAGAAGAATGTGAGATTTGACCGGGCTGATGAAGGTGGACGGAGACGCCGGGGCGTGGAGGACGTCGATTATCTGCTTGGACGGTTTCTGGTAGTCCACTCCGGCGTTGAGGCTGAGGCAAGAGGCGGCAACAGCCGCCAGCAAGGGGATGAGGCGCATGAACGATCTCCCGATCGAGGATTCCGGCGAGGCCGGACACCCCGAGTCTACTTGGTTTTGGGGACAGGTTGAAGCGTGAGAGTCGAATCCGCTTTCACCTCGTGGAACAGGAACGGGCGGGCGCGGCCAGCGTCAAAATCCACCCATTCGTCCTTGTAGTGGCGGGAGAAGCCGGAAATGAGATGGCCGGACTGGCCAGACGGCAGGATGAGCAGCGACTGGTCCCAGTTCGACAAGTCGGCGATGAAGCGCATCGAGGGCAGAACCCGGCCGCCAGACTGCTTGACGCTCTGCGAGCTGCCGCTGACAGGGTAGGGGCCGATGTTCAGGTAAGGCGCGATGAGCGAGATGCCGCGGGCAATGGGGTGGGCAGCGAGAGTGCGGTTCTCATTGCCCCAATTCCATTTCGACGGGGTTGATCCGTACTGGCGGCGTGCCTGGTCAATCGCGTCTTTGAGTGCCGAGGCGAGCATGTCGTCCCAACTGTCGAACCAGCCGGGCGGTTTGGTCTCAATGAGGTGGTGGATGGCGGCGGCTGATCCACGGAACGAGAGCCTTGGCATGGATCGGCCGGCGGCCCGTTCGGCGAGACGGCGGCGCACCTGGCGGTAGAAGAGCTCGGCCAGGACCGGGGCGGGTTGGCCAAGTTCCATCTGCCCGTTCCACCCTTTGAGGATCACCGTGTCAGCGGCAAGCACACCAGCGCGCGCGTGGGCGATGCGCAGAGCCTCGACGGCGAAGGCGTGATGGAGTCCGGAGTAGACATCTTTCTGAACCGCGACGAGAGCCGCCGGGGTCCACTTCTTGCCCGAGATGAGCAGATCGCGAATTTGGCGGGAAC
>Ga0116171_10004691_pt1 | contig 12238 bp, 7 predicted proteins | sample AD_JPNHW2_MetaG_FD_89798 | JGI IMG/M metagenome (GOLD analysis project Ga0116171, IMG submission 89798) | Active sludge microbial communities of municipal wastewater-treating anaerobic digesters from Japan - AD_JPNHW2_MetaG | ecosystem: Engineered > Bioreactor > Anaerobic > Digestate | place...
CCGGTACTACCGGAAGCATGGAAATCTGAAAGAATTTTTCCCCATTTTTATAGTAAAAGTAGGGATTCAGCCGGTTATAGACATTATATACCGAAAAACACCAGGTCGACTCCCTCTTACTTTTCAGTTTACGGATGATTGACCAGGAAAGATCAAGGTGATGAAAGGCAGGCATCCGGAAGTTGTTGGGATGCGGAAAAGAGAGATATTGTGAAAATCTGTCCACATAAGGAAAGTCAGCGGTCATTCCCGGCAACAATACCGATGAAATCTGTTCATCCGGAATGGTGATGGCATTTCCTGAGGCATAGACGAAGGTACCGGAAAGCTGACTTTTTCTGGTGGCGCTTTCCCGGACCAGGTAATTGGCCAACAGGGAGAAATGATGCCGACGGTCAAATTTGTAGGGGAAAAACCGGCCGTTATTGATTTCGGCAAATTTCCTCCAGGCCCATGAAAGGGAATAACCCGCCCAACCGGTCAATCTTCCGGAATTCAGCTCCACCATCCATTCCGCCCCGTAATTTCTTCCGTCCCCGGAAACAGTCAGCGCTTCCCAGTTAAGCCCTGAACCAGCCAGCACCTGCACACCGGGGCGGTATTCCCGGAGATCCTCCATGGGTTTGAAGTAGATGTCCGTTTCCAACCTGATCCCTTTTTTAAGTTCGCACTGGATTCCGGCGTCCAGTAACCATACTTTGGAGGGCAATACCTTTTCACCGGCGCTCACCCATAAATCAGTCGGCATGTTCAGCGCATTGTTGGTGAGCAGGTGAATGGTCTGGGTTATTTTCTGAACAGAAAATTTAAGGTCCAGGCCTGACCTGGTCCGGTAAGCTGCAGATAACCGTGGCTCCGGGTATACCCTGGTTGTTCCGGGGACACTAAACACCAGCAACCGGAAACCGGTATTCAGCATCAGGCGCGGGAATAGCCTGAATTCATCTTCCGCATACCCAGACAGAGACACGGAGTGGGAAGAAGGAAGGGCGGATGAAAGATACTTTGTTGTATCACCCGTAAACCCGGTCAGTTCAGGCTCAAAGGTCTGGCCTGACCATTGGTATCCGAATTTCAGGCTGTGTTTGGCCAGGGAAAGGTCTGCATCGCCCTTCAGGGAGAACCCAGACAAACCACTTCCGGTGAACTGACTGCTTTTCTTTTTGCCAAGAATGGCAAACTCTTCTTTAAAACGGAACAAGCTGTAATACGCCGAGGTGTTCAAAAAAAAGCCAGGTCGGATTACCGCATTCCAGCGAAGTACGGAGGTGTGGTTACCCCAGCGGAAATTGTACCGGTCGGTTTGGAAACTGTCACGGCTGTTTACAAAATAGCCGTCCCTGCCCTGGTAATGACTCAGAAAAATCCGGTGCCTGGGGGAAATTATCCAGTTGGCCTTGGTATTGAGGTCATAAAAGGAATAGCCCATCTGTTCACTTTCACCCGATATCCATTGGTTCAGGCGCAAGGGCAAATCGAGCCATGATCGCCGTCCTGAAACCATCAAGGCAGCTACCTCTTTCTTCAGGGGTCCCTCCAGCAGTATTTTGCCAGAAACGGGACTGACAGAAATCTGACCGCCTGCTTCTTTCATATTTCCTTCCTTCATGGCAATATCGACCACAGAACTCAGCCTTCCGCCGAACCGGGCAGGAACAGCCCCTTTGTAAAACCGGATATCCCGGATGGCATCGGTGTTAAAGGTGGAAATGTATCCAAACAGGTGATTGGTATTGTACACAGGAACGCCGTCAATAAGGATCAGGTTCTGGTCATGTGATCCACCCCTGACATTGATGGCGGCAGTGCCCTCATTGCCTGCCTTTATGCCGGGCAGGTACTGTATTATTTTCAGGGCATCCGATTCCCCAAGCATGGCAGGGGCTTGTTCAATTCTGGCTTCATTCAGGTAATTCAGCCCTGTAAGTACCCCACTTACCATGGTTTGGGTACGACGGGAAGCCTTTATACTGACTTCTTCAACCTCAATTCCAGGTTCCAGGTTCCAGTTCACAATACTGTCGGAACTAAGTTGAACATAAGCTGACAATTTCCGGTAACCCACGAAAGAAATCTCAGCCTTGAATGTTCCCGGAGAAAGCGCCACTGCATAATAGCCATAGGTATTGGAGGTAGTTCCACGGTTGAACTCCGGAATCCAAATGGTAGCTCCGGAAAGACTTTCGCCGCTGCTTTCATCCCTTATTACCCCGGAAAGAGTAATTTTTCGTTCTGGCTGTGCAAAAAGCATTGCCGGGAACAACAAACAAAAAACAAGAACAATCGTTGCGGTTTTCATTTGAATATCAGGGTTGGGTAACATCAAACTGGCTAAACGTGCAGGATCCAAAAATGCCTTTCCCGCTGGAAATATTGCCGTACATGTCGATCGGGGTGTAAAAAACCGGCATATCACCAATGACCCCCAGCTCATACTGGATAACGGCTGTTTTCAGGTATTGATCCAAATGACGGTCGGCATTGATGATATACAGGTAATTTTTCCAGTACGGACTGTATGGCTCGCCTTCCGGAAGCCAATACCAGGGGATCTTAAAAACAGCCTGCTTTCCCTGGAAAGAAAGGTCAGGCAGCCGGGCATAAAAATGGTAACCCCAGGTGTTCCGGCCAAACCGGTCGATGGTTTTGGTTCTGTTGAAATCGTCAAATGACAGGAAGTTGCTTTCCACATACGTTTCAAAGTAATATTTCTTGTCTTCTGCGTCATAACCCCTGATCCCCACCCAGTAAAAATCCTCCGTGGAAGTGCGGTCAATAATGGTGACCTGAAGGTAATTTTCAGCCGGCAGGGGCAATACAGATACCACTGGTTCCTCCGGCACTTTGGTGGAAGCACGGAGTATGGTGCCATCAGCACAAGAAATTTTCAGGTCATATTCCATCCCCTTCTGAGGTTTTTGCGCCAGCAGGTAATTGCCCTTGTCGTCGGGAATCAGTCTGAGCGTTGAGCCCCCTCCTGAAACCTCAACGACAGCATCATTTACCAAAGGGAAAGGACCCGGCTGGTCGACCCGTAGGGAACGGCTGAGGTTTACCCGGAATACCGAATCCGGATTCAGCATGGCGCTCACCACATAATAGACCGGTACTTTCCCAAAATCAAGGTCGATTTCGCGGACACAGGAGTTTAAAGGAGCCAAAAGCACGATCAGGTAAAAAAAGGGCTTAGCTTTCATAGGCTACTTACACAATGTTTCTAATCTTTAACACATCTGACGGAATAGGAACCGGAAGAAACGCCTGTGCTCAACCTGCCTATTCCCCCGCTGGTTGAATAGAAATACCTGCCCCAGACTTTCTGAGAAGGATCAGCAACCGTCCAATAGCCGGCTCCGGTCCGGATGTTGGAAAACTCCTTATTTGCAGCGTTGTACCAACCGGCAGGAACCACAGAAAATCCGGATTCATTGGTGGCGAATCTGGAATTGTCTGTCTCCCACAATCTGGTACCGGGTTCTTTCATATTACTTCCAGCAGGAGCACCCCTGTTCACATCATTTTCCAGCTCAGCAACAGGAACACCGCAGGTTAATTCAAGCGTTTTCCATTCTTCATCGGTGGGGAGATGCCAACCGGAAGGACAAACCACAAGCGCATCCTGGTAGGAATAGAGTCTTCCGAATTCTGCAGGAATGCTCTTGGCATTACCACCCGATAATACACTGCCGGGACTTGCATAATTGAGGTTCTGAATCATCCAGGTTTGTTTCCCGAATATTTTAACCGGGTAATGCTGACCATCCCTGGTATCGGTGATAAGTTCCACCAGTTTTGTCCTTACAGAAAAAGTGTCGCTGTAAAAAACCCCTTCATTGGTCTCACAGTATGCCCTCAGGATATAGCGGGTACCGGGTTCCAGCCCGGATAGCCCGGTTCGGAAAAGTATCCCGCTTTCATTTTCATAACTGCCTCTGAAGGCAAGATCCCCCAAAACAGGGATAGCGGTTTTGTGGGCACAAACACCCCTGAACTGAAGTCCAACCCCTTTGCCCACATCAACAATTTCACTTTCGACCACCACACTGTTGTGGGTAAGGTATTCGACGAGATTGATTTTGATCCTTCCGGGAACGGGATCATTGCAGCTTACTACAACCAGAACAATGATCGTAAAACAAGTAATAAACCTTAAGCTTTTCATAACACGATGAGAATTAATGTTTATGGGTATTTCGTATTTTCTTCCGTATAAAAAGAGGCTGCATCAAAAGTCACTTTGACGCAGCCTCTGAAAAATTTATTGCTTCAGATACATTCTGGCGCTTCCATCTTTAGGAATCAGATTATAGCCGTCATGATATGACTCAAAACCACATTTCCAATCCCAGTACTGGATTATGATTTCGCCAAACTCTTCATCTTTGTCCGCAATCTTGAATTCAGTGGCTGACGAGCCGGCTCCCTCGAGGATCTTCGACAACTGAACCTTGAAAGTATTTCCAAGTTTGACCGTTACCGTTTCACCGCTGCCATCATCTTCAATCAGCTTAAACCTGTAGGAATAGGAACTGTTTTTGACATCCCATGGAAACAAATAATGGTTATAGGTACACCATTTCCCTTTTTGCTGATCTTTTGTTTTTTGTCCCAGGTTATTCATTCCCACTGAGGGATAAGCCGCGACAGTATTGGAAGGAGTCAGCAAATAAGAAATTTTGTACTGCAACTCAATTTTGCCGTCAAAAAGTCCGCAACACCAGTTCCAGCAAGCTGAACTGAGAATGATCCTGTCCACAACATCCCGGTACCCGTTTGTTCTCCAGGAAGCATATGACTCCAGTCCTGCGGTCAGCGGAGATACATTACCACTGGCATCTACCGACCTGACTGAATAAGTATAATGTTCACCCTGACTCAGGTACCGGTCGGTAAAACTTATCTGCTGTGCATCCAGGGTGGCCAGCAGATAATTGGGATTGTATTCATATTGCCGGAAAACCTCATACTTCACTGCCCCTGAAACTTGTGACCAGCTTACCTGAATCGTGAAGGGCGCTGCCGGGTTTACCTTGACATTACCTGGCGTATCCACCAATACCGAGCCGGCAGATTTCAGGGTAGAATACTCCACCCCGCCTTCCGGACGAATGACAGGAGCAGGAGCATCCTTTGCGGGACTTCGCCGGGAAAGCAGGGCATTCTGAAATGCTTCATCATCCAGCACCTGGATGACAGGTTCCTCTCCGGTGACAATTGCGGATTTAAGCCCTGTTTCCGACATTTCATAGACCTCCCGGGCAGAAAAAACACGCTCTTCATCCGGGATTACAAATCCATCGGGATCTACCCTCATCATACCATTTTCATCCACTCTTTCCGCCTGGCGTACCAGAAGAAATGGTTTGCTCAGGTTGTTTTCCACAACCAGGGTTTCACGGCCATCCTCATGGAAAGAACGAACCATTCGCATAGTATTTTCCTGGTAATCAACCGGCAGGCTGATCACTTCAGGAGTATAGGTTTCCGGATTCCAGTCTTCGAAAAAGGAGGGTGCGGAAATCTGCAGATTAAGATATGCGGTTGAACCCTTCACCGGAAAACGAAGGTCGATTCCAGCTTCCAATGCCTTTTTTTCCAGTAATCCGGATAAAGTCATCGTACCATAGTGTTCTGTTTCAATCACCTTATCCCTGACCAGGTCAAAAAGAATGTCATAATCCCCGGTAAACTGTTTTTCCAGTTCATTGTAGAGGAATAATCTTACCTGTTCATCTTGTATGGCGAGCGCCAGTGTTTTGGCCAGTGCATCGTGCAGCTGGTCACGGGAAGTTCCGTTTCCGGAGACGGGCGCCATTTGCTTTTCCTGCCATTCCGGTTCCTGCTGACAAGCACCGAGCAACAACAGCAAAAATATTACTTCACTGATTAACTTCTTCATATTTTGGGAGTGTTAAAAATCAGGCGAAAGGCCACTGCGGCGTTTGCCAGACACCACAGTCGTCCCCGTATGATACCGGTCCGAAGGCCAGTCATTCCGGCAGATCCTCCCCGGGACGGGAACAAGAAACGCGTGGGAACCCCGGGGAGGAACTCAAACTACTTTATTCAGCCCTATAAAAACGAGATATCCCTTCATAGGAAAGTGACGTGTGTTTAACATGTTCTTAATCAATCAGAGCTAACTTTTGGGTTTTTATCAATTCCTAAAATTAGAAAAAAATTGTGAACTAATTCCATTTATCCTGAAAATTTTCAAGGCAAATGAAAAATTTGGGCTAATATTTTTCTTTTTCCGAAGTTTAGCTAATTTTGTCACAGGAAGAGTCCTGATTTATCAGGATTCTTTCTCTTTTTTTTTATACCATTGGAAAATTTGGAGGAGCTGCGATGACAAAAGGCACCTATCTTACCCGGGAGGGTTTAAAGAAATTACGTGAAGATCTGGACTACCTGATGAATGTGGAGAGGCCCAGAATTTCAAAGCAGATTGGAGAAGCAATTGAGAAGGGGGATATTTCTGAAAATGCAGAATATGATGCCGCCAAAGATGCTCAGGGCCTGCTGGAGGCAAAAATTGCCAACCTGCAGAATAAGATTGCCAATGCCCGGATATTGGATGAATCAAAAATCGATACTTCACAGGTTCAGATTTTGAACAAAGTAACCATAAAGAACCAGAAGAGCAATACTACCATGGTGTACACCATTGTTCCGGAAAGTGAAGCCAACCTGAAGGAAGGAAAAATATCGGTTACCACACCTATTGCCCAGGGATTGATCGGAAAGAAGGTGGGAGACATTGTGAACATAAAAGTCCCGGCGGGCGTTATCCCTTTTGAAATTGTGGAGATTTCCCTTTGAATAGCTTGCCATGAGTTCCATTTTTACAAAAATTGTCAACGGAGAGATTCCTGCCTGGAAAGTGGCGGAGAACGACGACTATCTTGCGTTCTTAGACATTTTTCCTGTTGCGGAGGGGCATACGCTGGTCATCCCCAAGAAAGAGGTGGATTACCTGTTCGACCTGGATGATGAAACCTATTTAGGACTGCAGGCTTTTGCCAAAAAAGTGGCGGAAGGATTGAAAAAAGCGATTCCCTGCCGGAAGGTGGGTGTTATGGTGCTGGGACTTGAAGTTCCCCATGCCCACATTCACCTTGTCCCCATGCAAAGGGAGGCTGACCTGCTTCATTTCAGCAGGAAACTGACACTTACCCAGAAGCGATTCGAAGAAATCAGAGATGCCATTGCTCAGGAGCTAACCTCTGGTAAATGATTCCATTTACCCATCTTCATGTTCATTCCCAATACTCCATCCTTGACGGAGCAGCGGGTATTGACAGCCTTGTTATGAAGGCGAAAGCCGATGGCATGGCAGCTCTTGCCCTTACTGACCACGGCACCATGTTCGGAGTGAAGGAATTTCATGTGGCCTGCACCAAGGCTGGACTAAAACCTATTCTGGGTTGTGAAACCTATGTGGCTACCCGTTCAATGGATGACCGTTCCGGAAAAGAAGACCGTTCCGGAGATCACCTGGTACTTCTGGCTAAAAACTTCACCGGCTATCTCAACCTTATCAAGCTTATTACTATAGCCAACCTCGAGGGATTTTACTATAAGCCACGGATAGACAAACCAACCCTGCAGCAATATGCCGAAGGTCTGATTGCCTGTTCGGCCTGCCTTGGCGGTGAAATTCCCACCCTGATTGCCGACGGAAAGATGAAAGAGGCAATGGCTGCCATTGAATGGTTTAAGTCTGTTTTTAAGGATGATTTTTACCTGGAATTGCAACGCCATCCGTCAACCATCCCCGAATTAAGAAGAGAGGTTTATGACCAACAGGTATTTGTCAACCAGGAATTGCTCCGTTTGGCAGAACAATACGGAGTTAAGGTGATTGCTACCAATGATGTCCATTTCACGGATGAGGCCGATGCTGATGCCCACGACCTGCTCATTTGCCTGAATACAGGAAAAGACCTCGACGATCCCAACCGGATGCGCTATACCAAACAGGAATGGTTTAAAACCACCCGGGAGATGAACGACCTGTTTGCAGATCTCCCGGAAGCGCTGTTGAATACCGGGGAAGTAGCCGGAAAGGTGGAAATATACGAACTGGATTCCAAACCCATAATGCCGGTTTTCCCGATCCCGGAAGAATTTGGGGATGAGCAGGATCTCCGTCAGAAATATACGGAAGAGATGCTGATCAGTGAGTTCGGGGAAAAACCCTACCATGAGCTGGGCGGTTACGACCGGGTCATCCGCATCAAATTTGAATCGGAGTATCTGCGGCACCTTTCCTATATCGGAGCCCGGAAAAAATATGGCGATCCACTTTCTGAAGAGGTTAAAACGAGGCTCGATTTTGAGCTGGATACCATTGAAAAAACCGGGTTCCCAGGATATTTTCTGATTACCCAGGATTACATCAATGCAGCCCGGGAGATGGGCGTGCTGGTGGGGCCCGGACGCGGATCAGCCGCAGGAGCCGCTGTTTCCTACTGCATCGGGATTACCAATGTGGATCCCATCAAATACAATCTGCTTTTTGAACGTTTCCTCAACCCGGAACGTGTTTCCATGCCCGATGTGGATATCGATTTTGACGACGACGGCAGGCAACTCGTTCTGGAATGGGTCATCAACAAATACGGTAAAGATAAAGTCGCCCACATCTGTACCTTCGGGACCATGGCTACCAAACTGGCCATCCGGGATGTCGCCAGGGTGTTGAAACTTCCCCTTCCGGAAGCCGACCGCCTGGCAAAAATGGTTCCCGATACCCCGAAAATGACCTTTAAGAAGGCTTTTCAGGAAGTTCCGGAGCTGAAAAAAGAAAGACAATCCAGCAATCCCCTGATCGCCAAAACCATCCAGTTTGCAGAAATCCTGGAGGGTTCGGTCAGGCAATCCGGCGTCCATGCCTGCGGAATCCTGATCAGCCGTGATCCCCTGACAGAGCACATTCCCCTGATGCCCACCAAGGACGACAACCTGCCTACCACACAGTATGACGGGCGGTTTGTGGAAAGTCTGGGCTTACTGAAAATGGATTTCCTGGGCCTGAAAACACTTTCCATTATTAAGGAAACCCTCGATAATGTTTTCGCTTCGAGAGGGATCACCATTGATATGGATACCATCCCGTTTGACGACCCGGGAACCTACGAACTTTTCAGCAAGGGAGAGACCACCGCTGTATTTCAGTTTGAATCGGAGGGAATGAAGAAAAACCTCCGGGATTTAAAACCCAACCGCTTCGAAGATCTGGTGGCCATGAACGCCTTATACCGGCCGGGACCAATGGTCTATATTCCGGAATACATCGCCCGCAAAAATGGCCTGAAACAGGTGGAGTACGATCTCCCCATGATGGAAACCTACCTCAGCGAAACTTACGGGATCACCGTCTATCAGGAACAGGTAATGTTGCTGTCAAGACAACTGGCCAACTTCACCAGGGGCGAATCCGATACCCTCCGGAAAGCCATGGGCAAAAAGAACGAAAGCCTGATGTTCAAACTGAAGGAAACTTTCATCAGCGGCTGTTTGTCCAATCCTGAATTTGTGAAAGAATGTGCCGAAAAAGGCAAAAGACCGGAAGACATGATCGAGAAGATCTGGAAAGACTGGGAATCTTTTGCTCAATATGCCTTTAATAAATCACATTCGGTGTGTTATGCCTATGTAGCTTACCAAACCGGTTACCTTAAAGCAAAATTTCCGGCTGAATTCATGGCCGCTAACTTGAGCCGCAACCTGAGCCACATCACGGAAATCACTAAATTCATGCAGGAATGCAAGCGAATGAACCTGAAAGTGATGGGGCCTGACATCAACGAGAGTTCTGTAAAATTCACCGTAAATTCCAGAGGGGATATCCGCTTTGGCATGGCCGCCATCAAAGGAGTGGGTGAAGGGGCTGTCAATGATATCCTGACTGCACGGAAAAAAGGAGGGTTGTTTAAAGATATTTATGATTTTGCCGAGCGTGTTAACCTGCAATCAGTCAATAAAAAAAATCTTGAAGGTTTGGCAACAGCAGGGGCCTTCGACAGTTTTGGCAACATCAGCAGAAGTCAGTTCTTTGCAGGAGAAACAGAAAATGACCCGCTCAGCTTCATTGAAAAACTGATTCGCTACGGGAACAAAATGCAATCAGACAGCACCTCCATGCAGCAATCCCTCTTCGGTGGAGCAGATCACGGGCAGGCAGTAAAAAAACCCGTCCCTCCCCCTGTTAAAGAGTGGCCTCAGCTGATTCTCCTTGAAAAGGAAAAAAGCCTCATCGGCATATACCTAACCGCCCACCCATTGGATGATTACCGCTTGGAAATGGAAAATTTTTGCAGCAAAGGGATCACCCTCAAGGATATCAATGAAGAAATCGAACGCTATAAGGATCGTGAATTGACTTTCGGCGGAATGGTCACAGATGCCAGTGAAGGAGTCTCCAAAAACGGAAAACCATTCAGTAAACTGACCCTGTCAGATTATACCGATTCGTACCAGTTTTTCTTTTTTACACAGGATTATGTCGAATTCGGAAAATATTGCAAAACAGGTCTTTTTATTCTTGTCAAAGGGAAAGTCCTGAAACGGTATAACTCTGAAGCCCTGGAATTCAGGGTAAATCATATCGACCTGCTTTCAGAAGTCAGGAAAAACCAGATCAAAAACTTCACGATCAATATTCCGCTGAATCTGGTCAATAGCCCGGTCATTCACGAGCTCGAAAAAATAACAAAAAAGAACAAGGGTAGTACATTTCTGAAATTCAATGTGTTGGACGAAGAAACCGGAAACTCGGTAACCCTTTTCTCCAGGAATACCAAAATACTGGTGAGTAACGATTATTTTTCCTTTTTTGAACTCTACCCTGAAATTACATATCGCATCAATTGACTATTTTTGCACCCGATCAATCAATGAATTTAAAAAATAAAAAGTACTATGGCAATTGAAATTACTGACAACAATTATCAGCAACTGGTGATGGAATCCAATCAGCCGGTAATGCTCGATTTTTGGGCTCCCTGGTGTGGTCCCTGCAGAATGATTGCTCCATTTGTGGAGGAAATGGCAAAAGAATTTGAAGGAACTGCAGTGATCGGCAAAGTGAATGTGGATAACAGTCCTGAAATTGCCGGAATGTTTGGAATCCGCAATATTCCTACCGTGCTGTTCCTCAAAAACGGGAAAATGGCTGACAAACAGGTTGGCGCCTGCCCGAAGCAGACCCTTGTCAGCAAACTGAATGCGCTCCTGTAACCTATCTGTATACTTCCCTCCGGTTTGATCTGCAACACACAAATGAAGCATAAACCGGCAGGTTGCCTATGAAGAATCTGAAAGATATTCAGGAATTTCAGGAATTTGACCATTTGGAACTGATTGCCCGTGAGGTGGTGGAAGGTTTTATTACCGGCCTTCACCGCAGTCCTTTTCATGGCTTTTCCGTAGAATTCGCCGAGCACCGTCTTTATAACCAGGGAGAATCGACAAGACCCATTGACTGGAAACTCTTTGCCAGAACAGACAAACTGTTTGTGAAGCAATACGAGGAAGAGACCAACCTTCGCTGCCAGCTGGTGATTGACACCTCTTCATCCATGTTGTTCCCCTGGTCAAAGTCTCAGGGCCCAGCCTATAATAAGCTGGCCTTTTCGGTCTATACCGCTGCAGCCCTGATTCACCTGCTTCGCAAACAAAGGGATGCCGTAGGGCTTACCCTCTTTTCCGAAGACATCGAATTCCATTCGCAAGCCCGTTTATCGCCTGTACATGCTGAGGTCATGATGCAAAAAATGGCGGAATTACTCCGCCCCGGGCAGGTACCCCTGATGAAAAACACCAATACCACCGCAGTTCTCCACCAAATCGCGGAAAATATCCACAAACGCTCCCTGGTAGTGATCTTCAGCGATATGTTGGACAACGGGAAAACCGAAGAACTATTTGCCGCCCTTCAGCATTTAAGGTACAACAAGCATGAAGTGCTTCTGTTTCACGTTACTGACCACCAACAGGAAAGGGAATTCCGGTTCTCCAACCGGCCACACCGCTTTGTTGACCTGGAAACACAACAAACGGTAAAATTAAACCCATGGGAAGTCAAAAACCTGTATACCAGCAGTGTGGAAGATTATTTCGGAGAACTCCGGGTCAGGTGCGGGCAATATCGGATAGATCTGGCTGAAGCTGACATAAACCAGGATTTCCGGCATGTTTTACTGGCTTATCTGATCAAAAGAAAGAAACTCTA
>Ga0116171_10004692_pt1 | contig 12238 bp, 10 predicted proteins | sample AD_JPNHW2_MetaG_FD_89798 | JGI IMG/M metagenome (GOLD analysis project Ga0116171, IMG submission 89798) | Active sludge microbial communities of municipal wastewater-treating anaerobic digesters from Japan - AD_JPNHW2_MetaG | ecosystem: Engineered > Bioreactor > Anaerobic > Digestate | place...
ATAAAAGAAGAATCTTTATCGCAAGTGAATGAATTTACTTTTAAGGATAAAGGATTCACACATTATTTGTTTTTAATTTTTACAATACTTATACCGGCCTTCATTGTTTTAACCATTATTTATGCAGCTGTGGCTAAGATTAAGATGAAATGGTTGTGGCTAACCGGTATGTTATTTGGTTTTATGAAGTTTAGCATAAACTGGACCACTGGCCAGATAGGATACAAATTATTAAGTTTTTCGATCCTTGGATCGGGTTTTATAAAGTCAGGAAGTGTTACACCCTGGATTTTGTCATTTTCTATCCCGGTGGTGGCAATTGCCTTCTGGATTATGAGAAGAAGACTGATTTGATTTTGAGTTTGGCACTCACACATCAAACTATTTGATATAAATTCAGATATTTCAGGTGATGTTGCTGATAAATTCTTGAATTATTCAAAGGAATTAAATGAGGAATTTATGAATAAAACTTTGATCAGATTAATTTTGGGATCAAGTCGAAAAGTCGGTGGATATATACGGATCAGCTTATTATTTTAAAAGGATACCATATTTGTATTTTACTTTTTGCTTTTTAGTATTTCAGTTATTGAGGCTGTCTCAAAAGCCATGCCTTACCCCCAAACCCCCTGAAGTGGGCTTTGTAAGAGATTGGTATTCAATAAGTCCCCTTTAGGTCTGCACTGACCGGAGCGTCAGTGGGATTTAGGGGTAAACAAGGATTAAAACCTTTTGAGACAGTCTCTGCCGCCGATGGTTATTAATATACGGCACCGGCCGGTGCCGGAAAAAATTGTTTTCTATCCTGATTAAGTATTCCAAATCATTTTATCAACCGTGTTTTTTACTTGATCCCAATTTTGGCTTCTTCGAAATTTGTTTCTGAAAGGAAGGTATCAAAGCAAAACAAGCAAGTATGCTAATTCATTTGGATGAGAAGAAAAAAAAAACTACATCCAATAGATTAGTAATATGAGCGGTCTGCAAGACCCGGCAATTAATACTTGTTGAACTACATCAACCAGGCCGGAATCTGTGTACTTTATGAAGGTTTTAAACAATACTTGCCTGAGGATTGTTTATATAATAAGGCCGATTTAGTATCAGTCTGGTATGTCCGGGCCGAACATATCGCTTTTAAAGAGAATATTTTGCTCACTCACATTAGGTTTGAAAAGGATCAGATTAATGTATATGACCTTCTTATGGATGAAAATGACCTGCAGAAAGAGATGTAAAAGTTTAGCGAAAAAAGCGCTGAACATGTCAGGAAACAGATTGATTTGATAAACAGTTCCGAAGTTCTTTCAATATTTTTTAATAACTTAAAGAAAAATCAGAAAGATGAAAAGCAGATACAGGTTTTTGATTTTTGTGGCAATAGTTTTATCTATCAATTGCACACGTGTTTCTGCACAGTTAACATTTGATTTTGAAACCGGGGTTGTAAGTACCGGATATAATAATGTCCGGATCCCTGGCAATCAGGGTACATTATTCTCATTGAACAAAGATCTGAATGCTTCGCCTGAACTGTTTTACCGGATAAGGATGAGCTATACAATCGGAAAACGCCATACATTGTCTGCTCTTTATGCCCCGCTAACAACCAATTATAACGGAAGTGTATCAAACGACATTGATTTCGCAGGCGAAATGTTTCCTGCAAATACAGACCTTTACTCTACATACAAGTTTAATTCGTACCGGTTAACCTATCGTTATGAATTAGTCAGAAAACCGAATTTTGAGTTTGGTCTTGGATTAACTGCAAAGATAAGAGATGCCAGGATTGCACTTTCAGCTTCCGGTCTGGAAGCTGAAAAAACAAATGTTGGTTTTGTTCCAATTATTAATTTCAGAATGTTCTGGCATTTAAATGAAAAACTGGGTTTCCTATTTGAAGGTGATGCTCTCGCGGCTCCACAGGGAAGAGCTGAAGATGTGCTTGTTGCTGCAACATACAGGCTTTCTGACCGCATAGGCTTTAAGGCCGGATACAGGCTGCTCGAAGGTGGTGCAGACAATGATGAGGTTTATAGCTTCGCTCTCTTTCACTATGCTGCAGTTGGGTTTTATATCTGTCTTTAATAATGGTAAGGTCAAACAACATGCTCATTAATATTTGTTTAAGTAATTATAAGCTATAATGACTACCTGCAATAAACCTGAGATGTTAATTTATAGTATAAACGATGCGGAAACCATAAAAGATTTATGGACGAAGACCTACAATGCAGAAGGAAAGCCCGATTGGTCACACATCTTACCTTATTATGATAATAATATTTATTTCAAAGACTCTATTCAGGAAATACGAGGTATTGATGAGTTCAGAGCAATGACAGAAAGACTATCGAAACGATCAAAAGACTTAAAGATGGAGATCTTCCGGGCTGTTTTTCAGGGGAATATCATATTTATTGAATGGGGAATGACCATTAGCTATAAAAAAAATCCCAGATCGGTTTTATATGGTTCCAGCCGACTTACCTTGAACGAGGAAGGGAAAATAGCAGAGCAAAGAGATTATTATGACTTATGGGGTGACATTTTTGACAATATTCCAAGGTTCGGAAAAGCCTACAGGAAATTTATGAAAAGAAAGTTTGGGTAAAAAGTTATTCAGAATAAATTAAACCCAAACCAGTTTAAATTCATTCCTAATTATATAACGCAGATTATGAAAAAGTTAATTTATTCGTTGCTATTCTTATCTGTTTTACTGAACAGTTCTTTATCCGCTCAAACCGGGGTCCGTTTTGGATTAAAAGGTGGCTACAGTATGGCCACTCAATATGGTAATACTCCTGCTGATGAGAAATATACTGTAGATACCAAAATCAGACACGGGTTTGCCGGAGGTGTTTTTGTTTATTTTCCTGTCACCGAATCAGTAGGTATTCAACAGGAGTTACTCTATGCTATGAAAGGCTCCATGCAGTATGTGACAATTACAGATCCTGTTTCGATAAACACTGTGTCTGAATATGATCTGAACTATTTCGAGATGCCTATACTATTGCGATACACCTTTGTAAAGATCAGGAATGTTGGTGTCTATGGAAGCACTGGCATTGCACTATCATTATTGATGAATGGAGAATACAGTATTACCAGTACGGTTAATATGGGTGGACCCCCTATAATATCAGAAGAATCAGGCGATATGAAAGGATTGGATACGTTTGACTATTCATTTATTTATGGAGCAGGAGCGAATTTTAAGCTTCTCAGCAAGGACTTTTTCCTGGAATACCGCATGACAATCGGGTGGAATACATTAGCAATGCCAAATGTTGCCGGAGCAGCTTCTGTTCCACTGCGAAACCAGGATTATATTATCACATTAGGAATGTTTTTTTAATGGTGTTTATCAATAAGTCTTATTTATGGATTACCTGGAACTTATGGAAGGTGATCCGGTAAATATTTTATATGAGAAATAAGAAGTTTACCAAATATTTCAAGGAATATCAGTGGTCTAACATATTTGCAATGATTAAAAACAATAAGTCAGACCCAAAAATCTGCACCGATGATTTTAATAACAAACTTGTTGTCATAACCGGAGCTACATCAGGAATAGGTCACTTTACAGCCAGAAAATATGCATCTCATGGGGCAAGCCTGCTCTGTATAAATCGCAATAAAGTGAAATCAGAGTCATTGCGTCGGGAGATTGAAGGTGAATATGGAGTCAGATGCGATTATAAGATAGCTGATCTGAGTAATCTTAAGGACGTTCATATGGTGGCAGGGGTACTTCAAAGGCTTGATACCCCTATTGATGTTTTAATACATAATGCAGGTATTTACCTGACAAAAAGAGACTTAACTGCTGATGGAATTGAAAAGGTGTTTATGATACAATATCTTGCTTCCTTTATTATCAATTACATACTTATGGATAAATTAAAATCTCAGGTAAAAGCCCGTATAATTATGGTTAACTCTGAAGGTCATCGTTTTGCAGCATGGGGCTTACGGCTTGACGACCTGAATTTCGAAAAAAGACGATATACAGGTTTTAAAAGTTATGGTTCTGCTAAACTGGCTCAACTTTTATCAATGCTTGTATTTAATGAAGAGTTTAAAAATACCCGCGTAAGCATAAACGCCATGCATCCGGGTGCTGTAAAAACCGACACCGGCCAGGAAAATGGGCCTATATACAGATGGTTTAAAAAGAACTTAATCGATAAAACTCTAAAATCACCTGAGATTTCAGCTGAGGCATTGTATCATCTTGGCGTTTCAAAAGAACTGGAAGGAGTCAGTGGATTATTTTTCAATTTAACCACTGAAGAAGAGCCTGCACCACCGGCTCTTGACATAGAAACGGCATACAAACTTTGGGAAAAAAGTCTTGAATTAGGTGGATTGACTGGTTCAAAATCGTAATGGTTATTGAATAATTATTTTTTTGAAGTCTCTGAACTAAGATAATATGGCCGAAAAAACATACGATACCATCGTCATCGGAGGAGGTATTGCGGGGCTGACTTCCACTGCTTATCTCTCACGTAAAGGACAAAAAGTGTTGCTTGTTGAAAAAAACAACAAATGCGGCGGACTCGTTAATTCCTTCACTCGTGATGGCTTCCATTTTGATGCCGGAATAAGAGCCCTCGAAGATGCAGGCATTATTTTCCCCATGTTAAAAGATTTAGGTATTCAGCTCGAAGTTGTTAAAAGTCCGGTTTCTATAGGTATCGAAAACGAAGTCTTAAATATCGGGAATCCGGAAAGTTTGGAAAAATACAGCGACCTGCTGATAAGATTATACCCGGAAAGTGAAGGGGAAATTGATGAGGTAATAAAAACAATACGGAAAATAATGAAACACATGGATGTACTTTATGGTATAGAGAATCCTGTGTTTAAAGATTTGAAGCGTGACAGAGGATACATTTTTAAGAAACTATTGCCCTGGCTTCCGAAATTTATCTTCACTATTGGAAAAATCAACAAGATGAATATGCCTGTTGAAGATTATTTAAAAGGGATAATTAAAAATCAGTCGCTACGGGATATTATTTCACAGCATTTTTTCAAAAATACACCTGCATTTTTTGCATTAAGCTATTTCTCGTTATATCTCGATTATTTCTACCCTAAGGGTGGTGTCGGGAAATTATCGGAGGTGTTGGAAAATAAGATTATCGGGTGGGGAGGACAAATAAAGACAGAAACAAAGATTATTGAAGTACTGGCAGATGAACATTCCGTAAAAGACGAGAAAAATGTCACATATAAATACCATAATCTTATTTGGGCAGCTGATTTAAAAACACTCTATAAAATTACAAAAACAGAGGGCCTGTTGCCAAAAATGAAAACAAAATTCAGGGAAGTAAAAAATAAGATGCTGGAAAAAAGAGGCGGGGATTCTGTATTCACCTTATTCTTAGAGGTTGATGAGCCATTGGAAAGTTTTAAAAAAATAGCCAATGGGCATTTCTTTTATACTCCTTCAAAAATCGGATTAGGTGAAACGCACAAAAAAGATTTAGAAAATCTGCTTGTCAATTGGGACAAAACCGAAAAAAAACAAATTCTTGCCTGGCTGGATAAATTTACCAGGTTAAATACTTTCGAAATATCTATTCCGGGACTAAAGGATTCTGATATGGCACCGCCCGGAAAAACAGGTATGATTATTAGTTTACTTGCAGAGTATGATCTGTTTAATAAAATTCAAAAAGCAGGCTGGTATGATGAGTTTAAATCAGAACTTGAAAATCGTATTATTGATGTGATTTCTGATTCAATATACCCTGTGCTAAAGAATAAAATTATTCGTCGTTTTTCATTTACCCCAATAAGCATTAAGAATAGAATCAATAGTTCAGAAGGTGCAATTGTCGGCTGGTCGTTTCAGGAACCGGTACCCGTTATTCACAAAATACAGCACGCTGCCCGATCTGTCATATCGCCTGTGCCATCAATTTTTCAGGCGGGACAATGGGCATATAGCCCGGCCGGAGTGCCAATGTCAATTTTAACAGGTAAACTTGCTGCTGACCGCGTGTCCATATAAATTTTTATCATGTACTTTTGGTCTGAAATATATATACCACAGTCAGACATTACAACCTGAGAAAATGGAGAGCACTTTTTTAACCGGATTGATCTTAATATTACCTGTTCTGTTAGCAAGATTCCTTTTGCTGTCATTTCTTGGAAACGAAGCGCTTAAGAGGGCAGCATTCTATCCTCCGACTGAAGGAATCGAAAGAATTGCCTATTATATAAATATCCTGACAACTTTTTGCCTTCTTTTTATACCTTTCTTTTTAAAAATCAGCCTTCAGGGATTTATAACGATATCGGGAATTTTTCTGCTTATTCTGTCTTTAGTCCTGTACAATGTTTCAATCATCCAGTTTGCAAGACCAAATAGTTCCGGACTCAACAGAACCGGATTATATAGCATCTCCCGAAATCCGATGTATGTAGCTTTCTTCCTTTATTTCCTGGCCTGCTGCATCCTGACTGGTTCCTGGTTACTCTTGATCATACTGATGATTTTTCAGGTTTCAGAGCATCTTCTTATAATTTCTGAAGAGCGATGGTGTAAAAAACAATTTGGTGAAACATACATTGACTATTTGAGAAAAGTCAGAAGATATATTTAAAATAATACGACTAACAATAGCAACACCGACTATGCAAACATGGCTTTCAGAATGATTTCAACCTTGAAGAAGAAAAAAATCAAGAACGCCGGAGTCCAGTCATATTAAAAGACTAAAAGAGCCCGCTGCATAACAAGATAGATCACTTTCTGAAATTATTACTTGATACACTGGACAAATACCGGGGTAAATTAATAGGCAACATATTTCACATGAGTTACTCAACAATTTTTAATCATTAACGAGATATATGAATGATAAGTCATTCATAAAATTGGTTTACTGCCTATAATACATTATATGTCATTCAAAAGATTATTATAAAAATTATTTTATATATTTGCATGAGATAACACTCAAACACAAATTAAAACATCCAATATGAATGATAAGTCATATTCAAAATGGGGGGAAATGTCAGATAAATCACTGATGAAAACCATTGGAAATTTTATACAATCAAATCGCTTAAATCAAAATAAATCTCAAAACCAAGTGGCCGTAGCAGCAGGAATAAGTCGCTCTACATTAAGCTTGCTGGAAAGAGGAGAAAAAGTAAGGATAGATAGCCTTATTCAAGTATTGAGAGTCCTTGATCTATTATATATCATGGATGTATTTAAGGTTCAGGATCAAATCAGTCCAATTGAATACGCTAAGCTTATGAAAAAACAGAGGAAAAAAGCTTCACGTAAGAAAGATAGAAATGTTGACAAAAATGACATAGGATGGTAGATGTAGCAGAAGTTAAGATATGGGGCGAGTTGGTAGGAGCAGTTCGCTGGGATGAATCGCAGAAATTGGGATATTTTCAATACGATTCAAAGTTTATTCAAAAAAATTGGGATTTATCACCTATCAAAATGCCAATCGTTCAAGGTTCTATTATTTATAGTTTTCCTGAATTACGGAAAGGGCGCAGTGGAACTGAAGATACCTTCAAAGGGTTACCAGGATTATTATCTGATACTTTGCCAGACAGATATGGAAACAGGTTGATTAATATCTGGTTAGCACAACAAGGAAGACCGGAAAACAGTATGAATCCTGTAGAAAAATTATGCTTTATTGGTACTAGAGGAATTGGGGCATTAACATTTGAACCAGCACAAATCAAGACAGAGACAAAAAGTTTTTTATTAGAGATAGAAAGTTTGGTTGAAGTCGCAAAAAAAATGCTCAATGAGCGAGAAGCTTTTTTAACCAACTTAAATAAGGATGAAGAGAAGGCAATGATGGAGATTTTAAAAATAGGGACTTCAGCTGGAGGAGCACGTCCTAAGGCCGTCATTGCATATAATCAAAAAACTGGAGAAGTAAGGTCCGGACAGGGGAATGTGCCAAAAGGTTTCGAACATTGGTTGCTCAAATTAGATGGAGTAAGCGGAGAGCAGTTTGGTGAGAGTTCAGGTTGGGGGCGAGTAGAATATGCGTATTATTTGATGGCATTAGATTGTAAAATTGAAATAAGTGAATGTCAATTACTGGAAGAAAATGGAAGAGCTCATTTCATGACAAAACGTTTTGACAGGGAAGGTAATGTCAAGCACCATACTCAATCTTTGTGTGGATTACAGCATTATGATTTTAATGACATGTATGGATATAGCTATGAACAAGTTTTTCAAACTATGCGATTATTACGATTGACTTATCCTGAAGCTGAGCAAATGTTTCGAAGAATGGTATTTAATGTATTGGCCACCAATTACGATGACCACACAAAGAATTTTTCTTTCATTTTGAGAAAGGGTGAGAATTGGGAACTGGCTCCTGCCTACGACTTATGCTTTTCTTTCGACCCAACCAATCACTGGGTAAGTAAACAAACTTTAAGTGTCAATGGGAAAAGACTTAAAATAACTAAAGAGGATTTGATGACTATCGCTAAAAATAATAGTATAAAAAAAGGGGAGGGAATTATTGAAGACATTAATTCTATAGTGAAATCATGGAATAAATATGCAAAACACGCCGAAGTAAGAAATGATTTGAAAGAAAGGATTCGTGGCAACTTGAATACATTCTAAAGAGTTAAAGCCAAACGTTTTGATCAGTGTGATCCTGCAAAACACTTAAGACAATAAGCTAAAGTAATATGTATTACAGAAAAAAAGTTGTTATTAGTTTACGACAGGAACACTCAAAAAGTCTACATATACTTTCAATTCCCTGAGATTATTTCTTCTCAATTAATTGGAGTCTTTCTTTTCTTTTCCTGGTGAGAAAACTGCGTATGGGTATATCATAAAAAGTCATTACCAGCCAGGCAAAGAATACCATCGCTGCAGTTCCGATTCCGATGATCCAGGGAAGGTGTTCCTGCGGTGGATTATGAGTGATGTAGTAGTTTCCAAACCACCAGATACATGCATAGTGAGTCATATAGAGCGGATAGATGATATTACCCATAAAGATGCACACTTTTTTTAGTGAATCAGACAAAACAGCACCGGCACCAAGCGCAACTAATGATGGAAAAATAAATAATACTATAAGTGACTCAACCAACCCGTTTTTAGGGATCCAGGATGTCATAAACACAGCTAAAAGCAATAGTGACACCCCGACAAATCCCAATTTGTTTTTGATGATCCAGCCAGATCTGAAAATAAATAATCCGGCCAGAAATGAATAAGCCATGCGAATCCCCCCATCTGCAAAAGTGGTGCCATTCCAGCCTCCCAGCAGATTACCGGCACGGCAAGCACACCCATACAATCCCCGCGGCAGCTGACACAAGTAATATAAAAAGAACTCTCCGGGAAAGACGTACCAGGACGAATGCATAGAGAATGTTAGCGATGTACTCCCAGAATAAGGACCATGAAGGAGCATTCAGACCAAAGAGGTTGAAGCTCCGATCTTCCATAATGGGAAGCGGGATCAGCACCAGCGAGCAGACAAAAATCAACATGAGAGTAGCAATTGAGTGTGCCTGTGTATGATCTGCGAAAGGATCGATCAATAGTCCAATCAGGCCAATCACTGTACCGGCTATTACCAGCGGGTGTAAACGTATCAGCCGTGAAGTAAAAAAAGCCCGGCGTCCCATTTTCGGAAATCTGCTGTCATATGCATAGGCAATCACGAAACCGGAAAGACAAAAGAAGAAATCTACCGCCAGAAACCCATGACCAATGAAGTTTTTAGAGAAGTCGGGATAAATCCATTCCATATAATGAAACACCACAACAGATAATGCGGCGATCCCTCTTAGTCCGTCTAAAATATGAAAATGACTTTTGCTTTGTAAGCTTGTTACATCAGTAATATAACGCATAATGATTTAATTGTCCGGGGGCCTCAGCAACTCCTTATTTTAAATTTTTGATTGTAATCCGCGCAAACCTATTCAAAACATGTTACATATCCAAATACGTGAAAACAGATAGATCCCTTTCATGACAGGAACAATAAATGGAGAGTACATAACTGATAAAACAAAATCAATAAGCAACATGAGTCTAGTAACTCACCCCATTTCGAATCGGAAATACATAATAATTGCCAGTTAATAATGTAATCTTTATTAACTTGCATTCTCCGGGTCTTCAGTAAACATGGGGCTGCTCACGCTTCTGCGAATATTTTATCCCGGTTGGACTTCCTGTAGCAGTGGAAGGAATATGATATTGGCAGAAATTAAGTGCCCTGCATTTGTTTAAGATCCCGGAATTAAAATTTAGGAGATAGCCGGGTTTTGACAGGACAATAATTAAAATGATTACAAAAATGAAATCGCTATTGTTAATACTCTTTATGCAAATCTTTTGTAACAGCTATTTGCACAGCGAACTCATACAGCATGATCATGATTCTATTGAATTCAGGAGTTTATTCAATACAAAAATGCGGGATAGTGTATCGTGTTATAGAATACCTGCTATTGCAAAAGCTCCAAATGGTGATTTAATCGCTGCAATAGATGAGAGAGTGCAATCATGCGGCGATTTAAGATCGAATAAAGATATAAATATAGTTGTTCGCAGAAGTTCGGACAATGGAAATTCATGGTCGGAGATAGAGACGGTTGTGGATTATCCCTTTGGTAAATCAGTATCTGACCCTTCAATGATTGTGGACAGGGTCACCGGTGAGATTTTCCTGTTCTTCAATTTCATGGACCTTGATCTGGAAAAAGATGTTTACTATTTAAAGGTTATAAAAAGCAGTGATAATGGAAAATCATGGAACTCACCGGTAGATATAACTTCACAAATCACAAAACCTGAGTGGCACAGCAATTTTAAGTTTATTACCTCAGGGGGTGGCATCCAAACCAGCTCAGGTAAGTTATTAAGTACTCTTGTAAATTTGGAAAAAGGGCTTTATCTCTTTGGCAGTAACGATCATGGTGAACACTGGTATCTAATTGACACCCCAATTATTCCGGGTGATGAGTCTAAGATAGTTGAGTTGGCTGATGGCACATGGATGATAAACAGCCGTGTAAATGGCAAGGGAATAAGGTTTGTTCATACATCAACTGATGAGGGGGCTACATGGGTGTCCAGACCTGATTCTTCACTTATTGATCCGGGTTGTAATGCCGGTATTATCAGATATACATCTGTTAAAGAGGGCGCTGATAAAAACAGACTTATCTTTTCAAATGCAAAAATGAAAGATGACCGAGTTAATATGACAGTAAGAATAAGCTATGATGAAGGAAAAACCTGGTCTGCAGGAAAAACCATATATAAAGGCAGTTCAGCATATTCTTCACTTTGTGTTCTTGAAAACGGAGATATTGGATTGTTTTTTGAAAAAGATAATTACACTGAGAACGTTTTTGTCAGTTTTTCATTGGATTGGTTAACTGATGGAACGGATAAGTGTTCCAAAATCAATAAATAATATTTGGCAAAAGCAGTGTAAATTCGAAAAATCTGCCTGTTTTTACCCTGTACCCCATAGCCGTCAACCTAAGATTGACTGGTTTTAAAAGCTACAGAAATTCAATGAAGCATGATTATTTGATTTTCATACGTGTCTTTACAGTCGGACTCTTCCCAAGATGCTGTCTCAAAAGGGTTAAACCCTTGTTTACCCCTGAATACCACTGACGCTCCGGTCAGTGCAGGCCTAAAGGGGACTTGTTGAATACCAATCTCTTATAAAGCCCCCTTTAGGGGGGGTGGGGGTGATGCAGGGCTTTTGAGACAGCCTTTTAAATTCTTGTATGTCATGATCTTTCTTCCTCTCAATCAGGAGAGGGGAAACAAGGGTGAGGCTTATAAATCAAAGACAAAGTTCTTAGGTTGACGGCTATGCCCTGTACCCTGACGGGAACATGCCGATTTTTCTCCTGACTCCCTTTTGGGAGTGGCAAAGCAGAAGAAACATCATGGATTATGTTAATCTGTCAAAGCAGAATTAAGAAGCTTTATATTTTGGAGCCTGTAATGTCTGCATAGAAATATTTTTGTATAACATTTTGGAAAGCAATAATTTTACAGTTGTCTAAAGGTCACATCTGCATGGGTCTGGTTTTAGTAACACTCTTAATGAAAGGAGGGAATTATGAAAACGAGATTGCGAGTATTAAGTATTGTCTTATTATCACTGCTCCCGGCGGCTCAAAACATAGC
>Ga0116171_10004693_pt1 | contig 12229 bp, 5 predicted proteins | sample AD_JPNHW2_MetaG_FD_89798 | JGI IMG/M metagenome (GOLD analysis project Ga0116171, IMG submission 89798) | Active sludge microbial communities of municipal wastewater-treating anaerobic digesters from Japan - AD_JPNHW2_MetaG | ecosystem: Engineered > Bioreactor > Anaerobic > Digestate | place...
ACCAGGGTGTTATCTGCATGGGTTCGGCTACCATAGGCGGATGCGGTGTACGGTGCATCAAGGGTAATGCTCCCTGCCGCGGTTGTTACGGGCCTTTGCCCGATGTGGTGGATATGGGCGCAAAAGTGCTTTCAACCATTGCAACCATGATTAAATCAGAAGATGAAAATGAAATTGTGAAAATCATTGATAAAATTGATGACCCTGCAGGAACGTTTTACCGATACAGTTTACCTGCATCAAAAATCAGGAGGAAGATCAGATGAAAAGATACACGATAGATCCGATTACCCGCCTTGAAGGACATGGAAAAATCGAGATCTTTACCGACGATGACGGTGAGGTTGAAAACGTATATTTTCAGGTTCCCGAATTGCGCGGCTTCGAGAAGTTTGTTGAAGGCAGGCCTGTTGAAGAAGTTCCGCAAATAGTCACCAAGATCTGCGGTGTTTGCCCGGGCTGCCACCATATGGCTTCCGGAAAGGCCGTTGATGCCGTATTTGGTGTAGAACCCACCAAAACTGCCAAAATGATCCGCGAGTTGTTTTACATGGCACATTTTGTTCACAGCCACATCGCTCATTTTTATGCTCTCGGCGCCCCCGACTTTGTGGTTGGCCCCACGGCAAGCAAGGCTGAACGCAATGTTTTGGGTGTGATCAACAAAGTTGGTGTTGAAATCGGTACAGAGGTTCTGAAACAACGCAGGATAGCCCAGGAAATACAGGCGCTGATCGGAGGCCACCAGACTCATGTGGTGATGAATGTTCCCGGTGGCGTGCGAAAAGGGATTACGGAAGAAGAACGACTCGATATCGTGCAAAAAGCCAAAGGTTTTGTTGAGTTTTCCAAATTTTCTATGAAAATATTCAATGATGTTGTTCTGGCAAACAAGGATTATGTTGACATCATCGTCAATGGACCTTACAACCTGAAGATCCACTCCATGGGACTTGTTGATGAAAATAACAAAGTAAATTTTTATGATGGCAAGGTAAGGGTTGTTGATACAAATGGTAAGGAGCTGCTTACTTATAAGGCTGAAGAGTACCTGGATAATGTTGCTGAACGTGTTGAGCCCTGGTCATACCTGAAGTTTCCATACCTGAAAAAGGTGGGCTGGAAGGGCTTTGTTGAAGGCCAGGATTCGGGAGTGTATCATGCAACACCGTTATCGCGTCTCAATGCTGCCGATGGCATGGCTACACCGGTGGCACAGGAGGAATATGAACGGATGTATTCCGTGCTTGGCGGGAAACCTGTTAACAATACCCTGGCTATGCATTGGGCACGCCTTGTAGAACTGATCTATGCGGCCGAACGAAGTCTTGAACTGGCTGAAAATAAAGAAATAACCGGCACGGATCTCCGGAATAAAATGTACAAAACACCCAAAGAAGGTGTCGGTATTGTAGAAGCCCAAAGGGGGACGCTAACGCATCATTACCAGACTGATGAGCGTGGTTTGGTGACGAAAGCAAACCTTATTGTAGGTACAACCAACAATCACGCACCTATCAGTATGTCCATCAAAAAGGCAGCACAGGGAATCATTAAAAAAGGTGTAAAGGTGGATGACGGGATTCTGAACATGGTTGAAATGGCTTTCAGGGCTTATGACCCTTGTTTTTCATGTGCCACGCACAGACTGCCGGGCAAGATGCCGATGATTGTCAACATACGTAAACCGGGAGGTGAAATCATTCAGTCGCTGAAGAGAGATTAAAGCATGATTAAAATCTGCAACAAAGGTACCTGCTAATTGCCGGTGAGCGCCGGATAATGATATTCATATTTTGAAAAGAGAAACACTTATTTTAGGCCTTGGTAATGATATCCTGATGGATGATGGCATCGGGATAAGATTGTGCAGGGAGATGCAACGCATATTTGCAGGCGATCATATTGATTTTGAAGTATTAAGCCTTGGTGGGCTTGAAATACTTGAGTTTATCGGGGGGTATAGAAACGTAATATTCATTGATGCCATAAAGACCGGTGATGGCATACCGGGGACAGTGTATTGTTTTACCCCGGCCGATTTTAAAGAAACATCCAATCTTTCGAATCTTCACGATGTTTCATTTTTGACGGCACTGGAAATAGGGAAGAAGCTGCACATGCAGGTTCCGGAGCAATTACACATCATTGCAGTGGAAATAATTGAAGATCTGACTTTTGGTGTTGATTTTTCACCTGAAATTCAATCAATGTATCCCGAAATCATTGTTCAGGTGCAGCGTATGATCCAGGATATTATTGAGAAAATAGCCTGAGCACAAAATATACTCTTGTTTTTGATGCCGGATAAGGATTATCCTTTCCTGACCATTACTTATTGTTTCACGCGGAGGCGCAAAGACGCGAAGTATAATCGGAATAAAGAATATCACTATGTGTTCCTATGTGCCTGATGTGCCTATGTGGTTATGATACCAGCTATATCTTTCTCGCAAAGACGCAAAGGAGCAAGGCTTTATCGAAATATAGAATATCACTATGTGTTCCTATGTGCCTGATGTGCCTATGTGGTTATGATACCGGCATATATTTCTCGCGAAGACGCGAAGGTGCGGAGGCGCAAAGTAGTTTCTGCAGTTATACAAAGAATTTTTGAAAGAAACTGAAAAGCAATGTTATACAGTGTTTAATAAAAGGTCTGCGATATGATCAGCAGGATTATTTGGGTTCAAAGATCAGTACGACTTTGTTAAAGTTTGCCGAGGCATTGGCTACACGGCGGTATTCTTCAAATTCACCTATCAAATAGTTGTATTCTTTATAATACTCTGAAATTGATACCGTAATCATGTCGTTGTCAACTTTATAGTCTGAAATAAAAACCATGCTGGTATCGTTGCCGTTGCGAATGTATATATCATTAAATTTCAGCTGGTCGAGGTTTGAAACTTTATATCCGTCAGGTACATTGAAAATGATGGTTCGTATGTAGCGGTGGTTATAAGGGAATTCGAGCGGCAGATGGCGTTCATCTTTTTTATACAGTTCTATCTGCGGGCCAATAAGCATTCCGACTTTAAAGAGGTATTTGTTGCCGGCTTTTTCGAAAAAATAGTCGGACTTGAGTTTTGCCTTTGCAATAAGTGGTTTTTGCCCCAGGAAATTTCCGCTGTTATTTTCGAATTTCAGATCTTCCACAGTACCGTCTTTATCAATATATTTAATAATTGATTCGGAAAACTCTTTCAGTTTGTCTTCATCTTTGATAAAATCAAACAAAGGCTGGTAATATGATGCCGTGTATCCGCATAACACTCTTTCAATTTCATAATCGGTATTAATGATGTCGGAAGGAATATTTACGTTGATGGTTAGCCGGTCGAGGTTGTCGGAATAGGAGGTGGGTTCAATGAATTTTATTTTCCCCAGGCCTGTGCTGTAATCGCCCATTGATACTGCTTTAATAAAGAGCCCATAGGTATTTATATCCTCATTTGAGGGGAATCCAAGGCGGGTAAAATTATCAGCCGGTGAGAGGTATTTCTTAATTTTTGGAAAGTAAATCAGATAATCATCCAGGAAAGCATAACATTCAAAGTCCTTATCAAATTTATTTTCAAAGCGGTCGCAGGTGAGTACGATTTCGGTTTCAATGCCCAGGTTTTTAAAGATATTTGCATAAAGCCTTACCGCACCAAAATCGGAATATACCTTATTTGCAACAACTTTTGCCAGCACGGTATTGTCGGGAACTGCATTTTCATCATAGATAAAATTCGTTTTCAGATAGTTCTCTACTATCCTGATTTTGTTCTCCTCATCGCTGCCGGCGTCAACTTTAATACTTTTCAAAACATTGGTAATGGCTTTATTGTCTTTTGAATCAAGGGAGTTAAATATCTTGTCATATATCTCAGAGGCTAATGGGCCATATGAGTACAGGTCTTTTTTGCCGGTGGACGAATTACGTTCGAGTTTAAAGGCATATTTCATCAGGTTGGCCTGGAGCGCCGAACCCTCTTCACTTTTTAAGCGCGGAATGTTGTCAGCAGTAATGGTCCAGATGTTTTTTCCTGATTGTGTTGAATCATACACGGCTTCGGGGCAGTTGTTGAAACTTTTAAATTTATACCAAAGGTTTTGAGGAGTGATATACTTAACTTCGTAACTTAGGCAGGGTACGCCCGACTGTATATTAATAATTGAACCCTGCAGACTCGGAATATGCCTGATGCAATACAGAAACTCAATCTCGCATCCGATTTCAATACCTTCAAAAGCGAAATAACGATATTTTTCCCCGCTCTCCTGGTCATAACCTTCTTTGAATTCACCGGAACCCAGTTGTGAAATGGTCCCGTCTTCTTTGATGATCCTGGCTTTTTCGCTGATCACTTTATCTTCATCATTCACCTGTACATAAATCCTGTTATAGTTTTCTATTCCAACCGAAGTTATGAGTTTTATCCTTTTATGTATGATATAATACTCGTAAAAAACATCATTTTCATACACATATTCGTGGATGTTTTTTGAAAAAATGATGATGGAGCTGTTTGAGGTATCTGTACTTGTGACAGAAGGTTTTGGATTTTGATCCCAGTTGTAGTTTTCAAATAACCTGTTGTTAACCTGCGAAAAAGCAGGCTTAATCATTAAAAACAATATTAAAACGGGGACCAGGTATAAGTTTCTCATACTTTCTTTTTTAAGACAACCACTTCTTTAAAATCTGAACGCATTTGTTTGAGCATTTTATTCCAATTTCCAAAATCGGCGGGTTTTAAATGTAAGGTGTTGATTTTCATTGAAAATTGATAGACAATGTTTCCGCCATTTAGTTCATAATTGATGGAATAGAGGAATAAATCACTGACAAATTTCGTGTTTTTTGGCGTATAGTTCACCTCATAGTTTTCAGGAATGGTGAAAATATTGGTTAAATGCAGCGCCGATTTGAAATAAAACTCATAATCGAGCTGCCTGTCGTTTTTTAATATTTCAAAATCATCAACGGGCTGGGCAAGGTTCATATTTACAAACAGCTCATTGTTATTTGTTTTGATGTAATCGGGAATTTCGAACTCGTAATTGATGAGCAGGTTGTCGGAATTGGTATTCATTTCATATTTACCGAGCACAAATTTATTGTTGCCTTTTTCGAGGTACGATTTCATGAATTTTGTTCTGTCATCGGGGTCAGCCGTGCGCTCGGCATTGGCCCTGGTATTTGAATAATAATAACCGCGAAGGCGAAGGCTTCCTTTGCCGCTGAGCATGCCGTTGGTCACGGTCAGGTAGGCTGAATCGCAGAATGTATTTACATCGGCCGGTATTTCCGGGGTTTTATATATCTGGTACTTTTCGTCATTCAGCCTGATCATGCATTCTTTACCCTGGATGAAAGCGCTCGGAAGCCCCATGGGCAGATAAGGATTGGTGGCGTCAAGCAGGTAGTAATTGTTATTTTCCATGTAGGCAGCTATCATATGGTTGGTGACCATGGTGGTTGGTAAATCGCTGAAAGAGTAGGGCAGGTTGCGGGTGCCCACCCAGGTATAATATCCCTTAACACCTGCAATATCAAGCAATTCGATAATCAATGAAGCCATGTCCTTACAGTCGCCATAACGTTTTTCGAATACCTGGTAAGGGTTGCGCGGAATAAAACCGCCTAATCCGTACTCGTTGGCAATGTATTTAATATTGTCCTGAACCCACTTGTAAATGGCCGAAACCTTTTCATAATCATTCCGGCAACTTTTTACCAGCCCGTTTACAATATGTGTCATCTCCTCAGTATGCCGGTGGTCAATTTTTGAAAGATGATCATTTTCCCATTTAAAAAGATCGTCAATGTTGTTTGATAAGCTAATGTTCTTACTGTTTGATGTATATGATTTGATATATGGCACGATTTGCGGCAGGAAACAAAGGTAGTCGGGCGAACGGTTCTCTTTGCGGTAGCTTTTAATATCCTTAGCTTTCCATGTATAGATGTTTCTTCCGCCTTTTTCTTCCCTGGTGAAAATAATACCTGAAGAATCAGCATTAAAATATTTTATATCAAATTCAACGTCTTTATCGCTGTTGATTACAAATTCGTAACTTTCTACAGGGTAATATCTTTTCACCACTTCAAATGGAAAAAAATGAGGGTCGGATACATCTACCGTATACTCCAGTTTGGTAATGGCGCCCTGTCGCAACGATGGAAATATGAATGATGTAGAATAAAGGTCCTGGTAAAAAATGTCATTATCAAAGACTTCTTTGGTCGTAAAATCCTTAACTTTAACTTCCTTGAACTTATTGTTATCGGGAAGCAGGGTGCTTGCTTTTATTTCTTTAAGCTTTGAAAATTGCGTGGATTGTATTTTCTCCTCGGAGAATGCCCCGGCCTTAAAATTATTGTAGTAAATTTCTTCGTACTTTGTTTGTTGTATTTTCAGATGTTCCGGCCTGTCAATATCTACTGAAACCTCGGTTTTAATTTTGAGGTAAACAATGTCATGCTCCTTGTATTTGATGTTATAATCGCTAAAATCGGAAACATTCTGCGTGAGGGCCACCAGAGAGGAGCAACAACAAATTATAAAAAACAAAATGATTCTTTTCACCATTTGCAATTTTGCCGGTATATCATAACGCCATTTCCCGTAGAAATATTTGATTATCCTTTATCTTTCATTTATTTTCAATCGAAACGGGCTCATTGTTAAAATAGATTACCACTGTGGAAATATTACCATTTTTGTCGAAATAGTAACTTTTCCCGTGCAATTTGTCAAAGGTATAATTTTTAGTCAACTTTAGCTTTCCTTCGGGATAATATTCTTCGTAAAGGCCGTCGAGCATACCGCTTTTATAATGCCTTTTTTCCATGATCTGCCCGTTTGGATAGTAATAAACCGTTTCACCGTCAACTTCACCGTTGAGGTATTCAATAGATTCATAAATCTGGCCTGTAGGGTAATAAACAATATATTTATTTTGGTACAATCCTTTATTCATCGAGAACTGGCGTGCCGGTTTGCCGTTTTTATAAAAGGTTTTGATTTCGCCGGTTTCGTTATCAACTTCAACGGTCTTTTCATTTCCGGCGGCTTCAATATATGAATATGATTGCAGCTGGTCGTGGAGGTAGAGCCGCTTATGTTCGGGGAGGCCTTCGGGGCTGTAGTAAGTTGAAACACCTTCGAGCTTGTCATCAACGTAAACCCGTTCTGATGCAATCTTTCCGTTTTCAGAATAATATTTTACATGTCCGTTTAATTTATCGTCTTCATAATTGGCAATACGGTCAGGTTTTCCATTTTCAAAATAATATTCCCATTTTCCAACCATTTCGTCATAATCGTAGGAACCGGTAGTTTCAATACCTCCGTTCCAGTAATACCAAGTCCATTTTCCGTTCTTTTTACCGCCGGCATATTGCCCTTCAACATAAATTTTTCCGTTGGGGTAATAATAGGTGATCTTGCCGTCAATATTGTTATACAATAAATTATATTCGCTTTTTACGGGCCCGTCTTTATAGAAATGCAATGTTTTATTTCCGCAGGCATTGGTATAAACGATGCTGTCAGCAACATTTCCGAGCGTATCATAGTTTACCGAGTTAAGCAATACCCCCATATAATAGTTTTCTTTTCCGGTAATGATTCCATTGAGTGCATATGTCTTTTGAATGCCATGCTGTTTTCCGTCAATATAATAGTTTTCCACGGCAGGGGTTTTATCAGGGTAATACATGTACCATGGGCCTTCTTCCTGATTATTTTTATAGTTACCTTGTGAAGCTATATTCCCGTTCTTATAGTACTGAACATAATAACCTTCGGCTTCATCTTTATTAAAATTCATTATTTTTTCGATGGCGCCGTTGGCAAAAAATGATTTTGATTCACCCTGTGCTTTGTCGTCGACATAGTATTCTGTTGTCATCAGGTTACCGTTTTTGTCAAAATCTTTCCATTCGCCCTGTTTTTGGTCTTTGTTGTATTTTCCGCACTTGCTCATGATTCCTGTGCTGTAATATCCAACGAAATCGAACGTGCCGCTTTTTTTCTTGTCTTCTTTAATGGCAACGCCTTTTTTGTTATAAAACTTATACCCCAGAATCTCACCTTTTTTATACTCAATCTCGTAGTAAAGCTTGCCATCGTAGTCGTATTCTTTCATTATCCCGCTGAGTTTACCGCTTTCATCAAAATCAGCTGTTATCGAAATAGTTCCGTTCCTGAAATATTTATAGTTCCCGCCAATCGGATTGTCATTTAAATATCGCATTGAATCAGAAACCTTTCCATTGTCGAAATAGGTGATAAAATCGCCTTGCAGCATGCCATTTACATAATTTGCCTTTTGCATGATTTTCCCGTTTCTGAAATAATAGGTTTCCGGGCCGTTTTTTTCTCCGTTGGTATAATTTACCTCACTACGCAGCGCTCCGTTATCAAAAAATGTTTTCGCGAGCCCGTCGGCTTTACCGTTTTTATTGGCATACTGGCTGAATAATTGGCCGTTAAAATAATACTCCTTGTAATCACCGTCTAATATTTCGTTTTTGAAATAAACCGCCTTGTCTTTTGCTCCATCGTTGGTATATATAACGGCTTCGCCATCTACTTTCCGGTTTTTATAAGGCAAAAGGTTGCTGATGATTCCCAGTTGTGAATAGTTTTCAATAGTCACCGGCTCGCCATTGTTAAAAACTTCCTTTGACTGAAGGGAACCGTTTTCCCAAAACCATTTCCATTCGCCTTCTTTCTTAGCTTCATTATTCAATATGCCGTAACCTTTAATCCGTCCGTTACGGTAATAGTATTCTGCATAGCCGGTAAAATCTGTTTTTGTGCTGTTTAATATCCCTATTGAGCTGATGGCAAAGCCTTTGTTTGCCCTGAAAACACCAACATGCTGCACCTTGTTGTTGAATTCCATATCATATTCGCGGTGCAAATTATCCCAGGCGTTTTTAAGCCAGTCGACAAAGGATATGAGCCTTGATTTTTCTTTTTCAACCGTGAGTTTATCTTTATCGCTGTTACTGGCTTGCAGTATATATGTGGCAAAAAGGTCAAATTTTTCGTCTTTGAGCATCTGTTTATAGAATGGCACGTAGGTATTATACCAGAAGCCTTTTCTTTCGGGATTTTCGGGTAATTTATCGAAAAGCAGGTACAACTGTTTAATAAAATTATATTTAGTTTTTGAGGGTACCTGGTACTTTTTATTCATGGCTACATAATTCTCAATCAGCAGGTCGGTTTCGGAAAAATCGTCGCCATCGGTGATGTCAATATTATTTGAAGTTATTTTTTCCTTGTACTTGCTTGTGGTCATTTCATTAATGGTTGAAAGCACACCATTAGACTGTTGTGCCGTGGGTGCTAAAAGCAGGTATGTGCTGAAAGCCAGCAGCGACAGCGATGTCTTTCCTTCATTCAGCGCCATCAAACCCAGGGCATAATGAGTTCCGGCATGAAAAGGATTGAGCCCTGCTGATTTTTTATAACATTCAAAAGCTTCGGCAAAGCGGTTAAGTTTGCTTAAAGAATATCCCTGATTAAAATACATCATATTTGATTTTGGGAATTGCCTGGCGCCTTCCTGATACAATTTTACAGCATCTTCATATTTTTCCAGGTTGTCGTAACAGCACCCCAGGTCGACGATCAACTCGGGGCTCAGGTACATGGTCATGCCAAGGGCTTTTTGGCCAAGGGCAATGCCTTTTTCATATTCCTCAAGTTTATAATAAGCCAACACTTGCTCAACCAGTGAAATATAATAGTTAGTGTCATTTTCGGGGACTTTTTGATATTGTTTCAGGGCATCATTATAATTCCCGTTTTCAAAGTAATTCAATCCTTTATTAAGTATTTCATCGGAATTGACCAGCACCGGCTTTTCCTGGCCAAATGAAAATACGGCACATAAAACAGAAATCAGGATTAATGAAAAATATTTTGTTTTCATAAGGTAAAGTTTGTTGGGGGCAATAATTTTAACAGCAAATGTAGTTATACTCTTTCAACAAAAAAAGAAATTTTACATGTAGATATTACGTTATTTATTCACACTCATTGCTGTCAGGTAAATAATTTGTCCTGTAAAGGCTTTTAATAAATGAACAGTATTTTTAACGAACACCGGTTATTTTATGATAAACGACCATCATTGTACGATAAAAATTTTTTCATAGTCAAAGGATGTAAATAAAAGTATTCGTTGTTTTCCCCGATCGTAAGGAAGAATTGATTTTCATCAATTTATACCGATTGCCACTAGTTTAAATATTAGAAAAGTGGATATAACTGTCTATAATATCAAAAAGCCATTATTATTCTTTTTTTACTTTTTGCGTGTCCAAAAAGTAAAGCAAAAAGGACATTCCTGTCGAAAGCTTCTCCGCGCTCTGAAAAAAATAAAAACATCTAAAAAAGTAGTTCCGACACTTGCGCGTCGGAAAACGCCGATGGCGCCTTTTTTGATTTTCTAATTTTTTTCATTCACAACCTGCGCACGCCGCCGACAGGAATTGCCAACGCTCCAAAATCACTTCAATATTTTAGATTTTAATTAACTGGGTTTCAGCATCCTTCTTTCGAGTTGTATAGATTGGAAAAACTAATATATTTCAAGCTTCGCTTCACTTGCCTATACTTCAGCCGCGACGGATGGCAAGGCTTTTCATAAATTTATAAAATTTTTACCGGGCACTAATGATAAACGGCATGAACCTGGGTTTTCCCGGATTAATTACAGTAAAATCGTTGAATAGCCAATAAATTCATAGTTTTGTACAAATTTTCCAAAAAGCATGAATTACCTCACTGTTGAAAACCTTACCAAGACTTATGGAGAAAAGCTGCTTTTTGAAAACATTACGTTTGGCATAGAAAGAGGCCAGAAGACAGCGCTGATCGCGCGCAACGGCACCGGCAAAACCACCTTGCTGAACATCATCGCCGGCCGTGAGTTCCCCGATTCGGGCAAGGTGATTCTCCGCAACGACATCCGCCTGACCTATCTTGAGCAAAACCCTGAATTTAATCCGGCACATTCCGTTATTGATTCCCTGCTGAACTCCGACAATGAATTTATACAGGCCATCAGGAATTACGAGGCCATACTTGATGAGATGCATCACCACAGCAAGGAAAACACCATGGGTTTTGAGCCGCTCACGCGCCAGCTGGAACATGCCATCCGCAAGATGGACGGTCTGAATGCCTGGGACTTTGAAACCCGCATCAAAGAAGTGCTGTCGCGTCTGAAGATTGACAATATCAGGCAGCCGGTAGGCGAATTGTCGGGTGGGCAGCGCAAAAGGCTGGCTTTGGCCAAGGCGCTTATCGAAGACACCGACCTGATGATACTCGACGAGCCTACCAACCACCTCGATATTGAAATGATAGAATGGCTCGAAGAGTTTCTTTCAAAGCAAAACCTGAGCATCATCCTCGTTACACACGACCGCTATTTCCTCGACAATATTTGTGACGATATTATTGAGATTGATTCCGGCGGCCTTTACCGTTACCGGGGTAACTATTCCTATTTCCTGGAAAAGAAGCAGGAGCGGCTGGAGACCGAGAAGGTAGAACTGGAGCGTGCCCGCAACCTATACCGTAAGGAGCTTGAATGGATGCGCCGTATGCCGCAGGCACGCACCACCAAGTCCAAGGCCCGCATTGATGCTTTTGCCGGCATACAGCAAAAAGCTTCGAGGCGCCTCGACCAGGACAATCTCGATCTGCAGGTGAGCGAAACCCGGATGGGAGGCAAGGTGCTTGAAATGTACAATGTCAGCAAATCCTTCGGCGATTTTAATGCGGTGGATGATTTTACCTATGTGTTTAAAAAAGGGGAGCGCATCGGCGTTTGTGGCCGCAACGGCGTGGGAAAGACCACCTTTATCAACCTGATCACCGGCGACCTGCGGCAGGACCGCGGAAAGATCTCCATAGGGCAGACCATCGTGTTCGGGTATTTCTCGCAGGAGCCGCTTCAGCTGAAAGAGGACAGAAGGGTTGTTGACGCCGTGAAAGATGTGGCCGAAGTGGTGAGGATGGGCAAAAATGAAATGTCGGCCTCGCAGTTCCTCAACTATTTTGGTTTTTCGCACAGCGAACAGTATAATTATGTATCGTCGCTCAGCGGCGGCGAAAGGCGCAGGCTGCAGCTGCTCATGGTGCTGATAAAAAATCCGAATTTCCTTATCCTTGACGAACCTACCAACGACCTCGACATACAGACA
>Ga0116171_10004694_pt1 | contig 12229 bp, 14 predicted proteins | sample AD_JPNHW2_MetaG_FD_89798 | JGI IMG/M metagenome (GOLD analysis project Ga0116171, IMG submission 89798) | Active sludge microbial communities of municipal wastewater-treating anaerobic digesters from Japan - AD_JPNHW2_MetaG | ecosystem: Engineered > Bioreactor > Anaerobic > Digestate | place...
ACGCATAAGTTCCATGTACCTGGCTGCTCTTGGGTGCCGAAAATAAATCCCGAGCACAAAGTTTGCTTCTCAAGTGCTAGCAGCGCAATAGCTGCTGGATATGAAGCTTGTAAGAAATGTCATCCCGCTTAATGGATCAATCACCCAAACCTTTTTCGTTAGATCTTTCAACCGTGAATGAAGGTTGGAGGTATTATACGCAATTTTGTTGTAGAAGGTTAATTGTAGCCTTCATGATAATTGTCTTGGTGTTCATTCCAGGTGCATGTGGCGAATCTGTCAGTATAGGCTGTGGTTCTTCAATAGCTGTTAGTGGAGGTAGTTCTGCAGAGGGAATCTTAGCCTCAGATGGCTCGGCCACACAGTCATCATTAAGCTCTGTTGGGGTTATTGATGATCTTAATATCGATCCTTGGGTAAAAAACACAAAGGGAGATTATGCGGAAATAGGTGTGACAGGAACAAACGTAGCTGGATTTACCTATAGCGATAATTATTATCCTATCAAGAACAGTGTTGGAGTGAGCGATGCAGTTTGGGCACAGCAATGGATGGGGGCCAGCTCAGCAGATTCTCTCCATGCCTATGCACGAGCAAGCAACTCCGCGGGGGATAGTGCAGGGGCAGACCTGGATCTGAAATATGGATCTCTAGATGGCTACTACAATGCCGCATATTCAGGTGCCGCTCCCTGGCTGGGAATGGATCGCATTGCATCAGTGCAACAGACTCTTGATAGTGCTAACGGCAATGAGATTCTAGCCACAACCTGGGCAGTAGATCCGATTGGAGATGCCGCAGGCGCATCAACAAGTGTCAAGCAAGGAACTTTGTACGGGTACTCTGTATTAGCAAACGCCGCACAATATTCAAATGGACTCAAAGCTGCCGGTGTCAGTGTTTATTCGCTGAGTGCTTCTGCGCCTAGTGGATCGATACTAAATGTCATGAATACCTATGATAGCAAGGGCGATTTGTCAATAGGCAGTACGTCTATCACTAATGGAAACTTGGTTGGCAACTCGTTGGCATACTCCATAAGTCCGTGGGAATTTACGGAGTCCAATCAGAATATAAATGCCAAAGGATCCGTGATTGATGTAGGAGCCTATGCACAAAACAACAAGCCTGGATATGAATACCTCAGTTCTTCTGATGGCACAGTGAAATACATTACTGCTCCAAATGGTATTGCAAAATTTCAATTTAAAACTCATGGTGAGTTAACAACAAACGTCAACAGCAAAGCGACGACCTATAACGTTCTAATCACACCAACGCTGCCAGTAGGTACAAAAACTGCAATAATGCTAGAACCAATGTACTACACCGCTACATCCATCGGAGCAACGGACTTAGGTCCCACAGTTGGTCGAACTTTGGTCGGGAAGGAGTATGCTGTGCTAGGTTATAGGGATTCAGGAGCTTCAATCGACAAGTTTCAAGACCTGGATAATTATAACATAGCATTGATTAATAGTCATATGGATAATCAGCACATCTCTTTAAGTACATCTCCAGAGAGTATTGATGCCAACCAACTTGGTGCTTGGTATTCCAATCCCCCAAGCAAATCTTTGGTGATACTCGCTGGCTGTAAGAGCCTCGAAGGATCCCCTTCATATTATTCTCCACTCGCTAAAGCAGTAAGCGAGGCAGATGCTGGGATGGGATTTCCCGACAACGTCGGTGTTCTCTGGTGTAGCGATTATCTGTCAGAGTTCTTTAAAAAAATGAGCGAAGGGCAAACCGCAAAACAAGCTAATGAATATGTATGGAACTCGTATAGACCAACATGGATCGCAACACATCCTGGATGCTCACTGCAATTGGTTATCCCTATGAATGGATTTGGAAACGGAGACTTCAAACTATTATAGAGTATTCCCTCTTTGAAAGAAACCAATTGCATATAACCTGCAATCCATCTTTTCTTTTTCGTCATACATTAAACCACATGTCACGAGCGGACCGCCTGCCAGATAGATGCCTTGGTCTACGAGCTTTACGGGCTGACTGAAGAGGAGATCGGAATTGTGGAGGGAGCCCGAGATCCTCGCGAAAGGATAACCTCCGAGTCGTTGCCAGGACACAAACCGCAAGAAGGGCAGCAAGTGAATGCAGATGACTTATTCAGGCTCAGTGCTGGAGAGAAGCAACCTGGCATTTACCCAGGCCGATTTGATGAAGGTCTTAGGGCCTGGCAAAGAGGAAGTGCATGTAGATATAACAATAACTGCCTACTAAGTGTAATTTTAAATAGTTAATAGTTATAGTATATGTTTTACTGAAAACTAAGACTGGAGGTGAAGTTTTTTATGGCCTGGAAATTTAAGTTTGTAGGCTTGCTGTTGGCAGCAATGGCATTGACGACAACCGTCCTTGCTGCAGCCATAACAAAGCGATTTGTTTTTTAGATTTTTATTTAACCTTTTTATGAACCAACGAAACAAGACGGTAATAACCTGGTTAGCTCTGATCGGTGCGATTCTCCTATTATAATTCTTTGGCTTGTGGGCTCATTTCCCTCTTTTTTCTCTCCCGCAAGAGCTTATGAAGTAGCACCTCAGTAAAATCGATATGCGTAAAATGCCATAGCGCACCATCTGACTTATCGAGCTAGATCTATATTGATAATAATGTGTGAATTAAAGTCGATGCCAGAGCATAGCGATTTTGCACCGATTTAGCATATATGCGTTTTTGCGGCTTATGTGTCTATTGCTATTTTTATTGCATTTTGCTGAATAAATCGTTTGGAAACACGGCTATTTCATAGTATATAAGAATGAAATCCCGTTTTCTGATGACTTTTCAGAAATTCGATTATATCACAATAGTATAAGCTTTACTGATCGCGGTTTGTGGAATGTGTCACCAAATTCTGTACAAGGCTTACAGGCTAAATTATTGGCCAAAGTTGGTTCTATGACATTTTCAGAGAGGTTGAGCAGAATGTAATAGAACTTTTTGCGTGTCGACTTGATATATATAGTAATGAAAAAAATTTATATATCTTAATGGCTAAACTGTAGCATATGGGTAGAGGATTAAGCGATCTACAAAAAGCGATATTAAAGCTGTCGTGGGATGAAATACAAGAACATCAAAAGGCGCGCGGCGCGCTTGATAAAGACCCGGTATTGATGGCCGAATGGTTAGAGTATTATGTTCATGGGCGTGGCGCTCCGGTGCCTGAAAAATTCGCAGTTTTGGTTAAAGACAATTGGACTGGTCTGATAGACACAAACGACATATTCATTAGCTTTTATGGGTGGACTCCCAAGACTAATCGATTTGGTAGGAAGTACATCCCAAAGTCAGAGATAGGTCAAAAGAAGTACATGGCTGCATACATCGCAGTCCGCAAATCGTTGAACCGATTAATAGCCAGGGAGTTGATGGGTGTTTCAAGGGGTAGATACAACGGGTACGCTCTGACCATAGAAGGACTGGATTTAATGGCTAAACTGGGAGAATAACCTATTTTTGCCCTATTTTCACCCCAAAAATAAGCAAATCGGTATCAGTAAGTAATGGCTAAACCCTGAGATGCTTTCCAACTGCGCAAAATACGCAGGTGGATGAAAGCATCCATCTCTCTTCTTTTGGTGGTCGAACTCGGTTCGCTCACCTAGCAATCCGCCCTTAGACTTGATGCAAATCGCAACGTCATCGATGGGACAGATCCTGCCCCATCGGGGCGGTAGCAATCCATCCTGGATCTCGGTGCCAATTGCAAGGGCTTTCTACCTGTCAATCTGTGACCGGATACCAGAAAGGATATATCTTCCACAAGGCGCATATTTGAGCCAATGCAAAGAATCCATGCGCCCTTTGATGAGCCTACATTGGCGCAGATTGACCGGGAAGTAGAGAAGAAAGGCATTAGCCGAGCCCAATGGCTTAGTTCTGCGATAGGCTCATATTTGCGCCTTCTTGAGCTAACCAAAGGCGCAGATCCGGCGCAGATGATCCAAGAAGCGGCGCAAATGAGGATCACTATCGATAGCTTACAATCTGAGAACAATAACCTAAAAGAAGAAGTCCAACGACTAAAATCAGAATTCAAAAACGCGGCGCAGATTGCGCCTGAAGTGACGCAACTAAGGACCAATAACGAAAGCCTATGGAGAGACAACCAGAAGCTCAAGAAGTCCGAAGAATCAGCACGCGAAGAATCGGAGCAAGCAAGGCGCAAATTAGGCGCAATCGAGGCGCAGATAGCTGCGAACACTTTAGAGACGGAAAAGGCCCGCGCAGACATGATCCTCTTGGAACACGATAAGGCGCATTATCAGGATACCATAAATCAGAAGAATCAACAGATAGCGTTTTTAGAGGCGCACATTGCGCAGCTCACCCAGTCGATCTCACAGCTCTCCCTGAAACCCGGAGAAGAAGAGATCAAGAAAAAGGGATGGTGGCGGTTCTGGAAGTGAGTAACATAAGAAATGTTATTTTAACGATTGTGCGTTATTTCGCAACCACGGCTTTAAGGCTTCTACCAAGCTTGCCACAAAAATGGTTCAATTTGCTAAAATGGGTTCTTACGATTGGAGTTATTTCTTACATTTACAAGAACAATCCCGATATGTATCTAGGAGTAATACTGGGTATCAGTTATATATTGTTTTGTATAGATTTTTATTATTCCATAAAATCTCTGATTGATAACTATATCCAAGCACCATTATTCTATTATTTAAATCGAATCCATGATGTAATGAAAAAAATGAGAGATATAAGCGAGATGCAGGACACGTTAAGAGGTACTATCCCATCAGATCAAGGTCGTGTTTTGAGTGAACGTGATCTATTAATACTTAATTTAATATCAAAACTTGAAAGTGTTAAAAAAGACACGAAAAACATCATAAAGATAATTAACTCATTGAAAATATCGTTTAAAATTATAAAGATTATCATAACTTTAGGGTTAACGGAGGCTGTGATCCGTTTAGTAAATCATCTAGTAGACTTGTACACTCAAATCAAAAATGCCGGTGGATGAGCGAAGGTGCACCGGGATGAAGCTTGCAGACCTGGACCCCATCCTTGATGAGCTGGCCAGGGATGGCAGGATCAGGATTACCGATGAAGCAATATCATTAATATAAAGAATCTATATTTTAAATTTTAAGACCAGGAATATTTGGCAATTAAATTATATCATTGAAGGAACATAAAGCCCGAATTTGGGCAATTGGCGAAGGCAGAATAGGTTGTGACAATGGATGAAGGCCCGGAAAAGAACCAAGCAACTTGAAGGGGGTAGCATGGGACTCCGGGCCGATTGGATATAGGGCGAATGTGTTTATGAATGCTGTGGCATTCTTTGAGGAGAGTTATATGGGTGGCAATACACCAAAAACAGATTTGATATAATCTCCATAGATCAACCGCAAAAAATATCATCTAATAAACATTTAAGAAATCTATGGCTGAAACGGATCCTTATAAGAAAAAAAGAAGAAAGCCAGCGAAAAAAAGTATTGCTGAAAAAATTAAGGATAAAGTAACAAAAACTGTAATAAAATCCTCAGTAGATACACAAATAGCAATATTTGGAGAGAAAAAGAAACCTCCTAAAAAGAAGAATACAAATCCTTACTGATGCACATTGGTGCAGCATGGTGGCAAGGCTGCTGGATCTGGTCTCCACAGGAAAAAAGAATAAAAGAAAGGTAGATAAAATCTACATGAGTCACTCCATGATATCTTTGTGAGTTTGCAGTCAAACAGCGCACCCCGCTGCAAGCTGCGGGTATTCATTAAAAATAAAGGATTTCAAAAATAACGAGTTCAATCCATGGAGCTGGTGGAATTAAGAAAAGATGGCTTCAACCGCTTTAAGGCTCTCCAGAGCGATTTCGCCTTCTGAAGTCGTTTTATAAATGATAGGATAGCCTGGGATGACTTCAAGGAGATCTTTTTTTAGCAGCAAATCCAAATAAGTCATCACAGTGCGGAAATTCGAATTTACCTGATAGACGATCTTCGTTTTGTTTGCGCCTTCTCCCTGGCATAAATCGAGAATTTGAGCGATGATCTGCTCTTTGCTCCTTTTATGAGGCATAACAGAGATCAGATTTTCATATAATTTATTAATGTTTTCCTTTCTTATTTGGTCGCGTACGTGAGCTGCTGAAAAACGCTAATATGGAGGCCAATAGCTCATTGAGGCCAAAATGAGCTGCACACTGTCGGTTTCAGCGAAAATTTTCAGTAGCATTCACCCAGGACCCATTATTCGGTCGCGTACGTGAGCTACAGAAAATCGCTGGCAAGTGATTAATGCTACGCGCCAAAATCGATCTTTTGCTGTCGTTTTTAGCGAGATTTTTCAGTAGTACTCACCCATGACCCTTAAATACGGTTGCTTAACTATCTGTCTAATATCAGTGGTTCAGTCCATTTTCATACCAAACATATTTCGTGCTGAAAAGGTAGTTACTACCGAACGCCAGCATTATCGCAATAAGCTCTGAAAATAGGAAATAAATATTAAGAAATTCAGTTAAAGCAAATAACGCGGCAATGTTTATGATCGAACTCGCAAAAGAAGATAAATGATACCTAAATATAGCCGCAATAAGCTCGGATCTATTTGAGAATCGATAATTAAAAGTCACTTTTGTGTTTAAATAAAAATTCCACATAATGCTGCATTCAATAGCTACAAGTGCAGAGAGTATGTACCATATGAAAATGTAATTTGTTAAGATATAAATTATCGTTAAATTTATTATAGCTCCTGTGGCTCCCACTAGTGCAAACCTAAATATTTTCCCATATTTCTTCTCGTAGTTTGAGCCAAAGTATTCAACAGATATCGTCGATTTACTATGCATTATTTTATCAATTTGCCTTTTATTCTTACCATTTCCCTGCAAGTCTTCCCCACCTAAGTTCAAAAAGAAGGATTATTATCCTTAATGTTTCATTTATACCTCGCATGTTAAAACCTGCTTTTGAGGAACCAATTTTCCTTTCTCGAAATAAGATGGGAACTTCAACTACATTTGCGTTAGATTTGTACACGACTTCGATGACCACTTTAAATCCTCTGGGTTTCAGTTTAATTCGATTAAATACATCTTTTCTCACTAACATGAATCCGGTCATAGGATCTTTTATATCCACCGATAAAATCAATCTAGCAAGCAGGGAAAAAGCGATGGTGACTACCCTTCTCCCAGGAGTATCACTACTACGCCCACCATCTATAAGCTTGGATCCAAGTACTATCTCATATTCTTCAATCCTTTTTAATAGATTATTCAAATCTTCAGGCCTATGTGAACCGTCGCCATCCATTAGTGCTATCACATTGCCTTCTACTTGGTTTAGCCCTTCCACGAAGGCATTGCCAAGGCCGTCAGATTTCTGAGATATAACTTTGGCACCCTTGATTTTGGGCTCAACTCTGCTTTTGTCAACTATAATTATTTCGTGATTTAGTTTTATTGTCTTATTTATTTCATCAACAAGCTCTTGAATAGCAGGCTCATCTTTTGTTGGTATTATTATCGAAATCAGCATTTTCTATAGCCTCTTATATTTGGTTTTCTCATCGGAGACAGAAATGATTAAAAAGGATAACTATTTAATCCACGCGCCACAGCTTGGGTAGATTAAATTAATGAGTGTCAAATTTATAAAGATCGGGTTCATATTAATTTTGGTCGCCCTTATCATAGTGACTTATTTTTCGCCTGTGCATAGATGGGCAGATGGATCTACATATTTTATGCAAATAGATAGCATCTCTCATGATCTAGATATTAGATATGAACAGAAAGATATCGAGAGGATTTTTCAAAATCGATTTGATGATCTGCCTGCAGGGCTCTGGCTGATGAAGAATGATAACGGTGATCTCTTCTATGCAAAAGAGTTTACTTATGCCCTGGTAGCATCCCCGTTCTATACTCTTTTAGGTAAGAACGGAATACTGGTTTTTAATTCAGTTATGTTCTTTTTAATGATATACATGGGGTACCTCTATCTAAGACATAGAAACTCAAGCAAAATCTCTTTTCTAATTTCTACCCTTTTCTTTGTACTTTCAACTACATTTGTATATATCTTCTGGATTCATACTGAGATATATAATATGTTTCTGATAACGTTAGGGTTCTTTTTGTGGTTTAACTACCTTTATCAAATTGATAACTCTTCTGGAAATCGAGCCTTGATCTACCTATCTCTTTCGGCATTAGTTTTGGGCTTTGCTGCATACGCTAAAACGCCTTCTACGGTCTGCATATTGCCTCTTCTTCTTTGCGAAGCTTATTTTAGGAGATGCAAAAATTTTATCCTAGTATCGGGGTTATTTATTATCATGGTTCTGTTGTTATATGGCACCTTTTACGCTATGACGGGAAGCGCAACTCCCTATACGTTCCAGTATTACTTTGTAGACAAATATCCCTTCTTAGAGGGCTCAGATTCAAATTGCAGTATATTGGCTACACCCATTATAGGGGAGCTGATCAAATCCTCGATCCTTAGCCTTGCAGGGTTTCAAAAAATTAGCTATAACATCTTTTATTATTTGTTTGGCAGATTCGCAGGTATTTTTTGGTATTACCCATCCATATTGTTGGGTATAATTTGTTGGTTTGGTTTTTTGGGCAGAAAGACCCATTCAAACACTGATTTAGGTTGTCTTCTAATGTTGCTGCCGATAATATTATATATATTTGAATATATATTTTTGGATTATGATAACTTATTTATTAATTATTTTGGGGGAGGGCATGCCGTAGGCAATAGGCTGTTTTATATCTATCCGGCTTTTTTGTTTTTGATAAACAAAATTGAGTTTAATAAGAAAACCATTATCACAATTTTATTGGTTCTAAGCATATCATTTATTTTTGTGGCTCCGATAATATCTCATCCGATTGAAACGTCTATCTCTCCTATGGAACATACTACCCACATGCCTTTTAAAGCTCTACCTCTTGAATATACTGAGTTAAATAATTTGCCTTTATGGAGCCCTCCCGTAGTAATTATTAATAACACTACGTTCTATTTTACTCAATCAAATATCGAGGTATATGACAATTCTTTAATCATTGATGGCCCATATCCAGAACTGTTATTCAAATCAACTCCCATAACAACCTATAGAATCCATTTACTGAATTCCCAGGAGAGCAAACATATAGTTCTAAAATCAGGTGAATTCAAAAAGGAGATAATTCTAAATGCCAGCCAGGGTGAATTAATTGATTTACCCGCTGAACCAATTTTCAAAATTAACAACAAAGAATATTTATATAAATTAGATATATCCATTTTACCCGAGTTTTTGTCGGACAATAAATTAGTATTCAACTTGATCGGTAAATCGGATTGAATTGACTAGATCTCATAGATGATTTACAAGTTGTATATACTGCATTTTGCAGCCCATAAGACTGTTTTCGAGCCCGAAGATATTTTTATAAATATGCTTTCGCCTTCGTAAGGTATGGGGGTGGGCGATCAAAAGTATCTATTCTTATGCTATGTGGAATAGGGCAGTTGGGATAAAATTAAATGAACCATACAGTATAAAAGTAAATTATAATTTAGGTTAAATTGCTTCAACAGTCTTAGCTCTACGATAAAGTTAGTTCTATGACATTTTCACGGATGGATGCAAGAATGTCCTGGAACTATTATTTCTTATTTCCTTTATTCTTTTTAGGGCACAGGCTCGACTATTGATCAAGAATCCTTAAAAATTCGTTCACGACCTCATCTGGGTTGTTAAAACACTTGCTTGCATCGTAATGCTCTGCTACTGTTATTCCATGTATTTTAAAAAGGCGATCACGTTCATGATCCTGTACCGTTCGAGTAAGTGAATGAAATGGCTCACCGTCTACTTCGAGAATGCCCCATTTGCCATTATGGCAAACAAGGAAATCCGGTTCCCTGTTTAGTCGGTCCTCTCCTGAACCAAGTCTGGCTTTACAGTTTGGAAGGAAAAGAACACCTGCCTTATCGAGTGCTTGAGCGATTTTTATCTCGGAGGCTGAACGGAACCCTAAATTATTCCATGTCAAGATCTTTGCCGCCCGTTCTCCTGCTACTTGATTAGATACACCTCTTCCTCGTGCGATTTCAAGTAATTCAGATCGCCAGTCTGGATCAATCTCTACAAGCTCACCGCTTACTATTAAACTATCCATTGCAATATCTACTGGGAGCACCGCTTCAATCGCCTTTTCAACAGATATCCGAATTGGATGAGTTTTATCAATCAAAACGTCGTAAGCTGCGCGTGGACCTTTGAGCAAAAATCTCCAATAATCAACTCCAAAATCGGAGGTGTACCACCAAGAGTGGAGAGAGCATGAAAGTAACATATTAGCGGCATCTCCCTCGCTCCCGTCAATTAAAAAACGAACTGCACTTGCAAGAATTGGTCGCGTACGTGTTATACTGAAAAACGCTAGCAACTAACTTAATCGATATCTGATGCTAAAACGAATCACACGCATTCGATTCCTGTGACGATTTTCAGTAGTATTCACCCGCGACCCAAGAATTTGATCAGCACTAATTTGGTAATCAGTTTCCGACGGCATAATCTAAAATTGTCAACTCCCGTATTTCAATAAACTGGTTCGACCTACGAAAAAGCTAAATCCTAATGAGTCTTTAATCATGATACATTAGTCATGTAGCATTACTCATGACTCTTGATTCATGAGGAGTAGTATGAGGCTCATATCTATTTGCAATCATAAAGGAGGATGCGGCAAGAGTGCAACGGCTACAAATTTAGCCGCATGCCTCGCCTTGAAGGGAAAGCGTGTTCTCTTGATAGACTTAGATCCACAGTGTACCGCCACAGATGCAATGGGATTAGACGTGGAGGACTTGGGGAAGCAGATGTACGATGTGATGGTCAAGGATGTTGCCCTAAAAGACATTGTGCGCCCGACCGAAGTTCCTAGACTGGACATCGCTCCCGCCAACATGGATCTGAAGGTGGCTGAGAAGCAGATCGAAAGTCAGGAAGGAAACGAGTACATACTGAAGAATCTGACGAAATCCCTGAACAACTACGATTTCGTTATAATGGACACCCCACCAAACATCGCCCCACTAACCCTTAACAGTATGGCAATTGCTACCGAGTTGATTATTCCTATCCAATGTGAGTATTGCTCTTTACGAGGCATGGCTCAACTCATGGCCGTCGCAGATATGGCTGAAGAGGCTCTTGACAATCGGCCAAAACGTCGTATTCTTCTTACCATGTACACGCGGACGAAAATCGGCAACCAAGTCGTTGAGGCGGTGCGATCACATTATGGAGAGAAAGCCTACCATACAGTTATTCCAAGAAACATCAAAGTTGCAGAGGGGCCAGCCCAAGGAAAACCAGTGGTTATCTATGCTCCTGACTCGACTGGTGCAACTGCATACAAAGCCCTGGCAGAGGAGGTGCTGAGAGATGAGTAAACCGATTCCAAACTCTCGCATGGGGAGTCTCTTTTCCAAGAAGAAAGACACAGGAATCATGAGTAAAGAGTCAGAAGACGCGAATCATGAATCATTACTCATGAGCGACGGGTCGAGAGATAAAAGTCCAGAAGAGGCAAACACAAAACATGAGTCTTTACTCATGAAACATGATTCAGGAATCATGAATATAGATCCACAAGTCCTAAATGCCGCAATTGCTCAAGGCCGTAAAGATCCCAGGATCTCCACATACTCGCCATTAGTTGTGATTGTGCTGAGATATCTGAGAAAAACAACCCCGGAATTCTCTATGTCAGAAACCGCCAGCAACCTGCTGGAGACTGCTATTCGAGAGAAATACCCTGAGCTTTCAGAGCAAATAGAAAAAGCACTCTCAGATAAGAAAAAATTAATCCAGATAGAGCGAAGAAAGTAAGGCGATTGAATGACAGAAGAAGATAAACCGTCTATGCCTACAGCACCCAAACAAACCGGCCCGCAATTCATCCCCAAGCTCCGGGGAAAGAAGGTCACTATCCGCCTGGTCTCAGGTGGCCAGCCTATCACCGGCAAAGTGGAGGGCTACAATCCTTATGAGATTCTTATCCAGACCGTGAAAGGTCAAGTACTGGTATTCAAGCATGCCATAGCCGTCATAGAGCCTGTGGATTTGCCCAAGCAGGAATTCACGATGATAGAATGATAATTCTAGAAATGAAGGAGGAAAGGCGACCCGGGTAAGGAGGGAGAT
>Ga0116171_10004695_pt1 | contig 12228 bp, 9 predicted proteins | sample AD_JPNHW2_MetaG_FD_89798 | JGI IMG/M metagenome (GOLD analysis project Ga0116171, IMG submission 89798) | Active sludge microbial communities of municipal wastewater-treating anaerobic digesters from Japan - AD_JPNHW2_MetaG | ecosystem: Engineered > Bioreactor > Anaerobic > Digestate | place...
AGCATTCCTCCGTCATGAAAGGGCAATAGAGTTCTTCGGTGAAGGACACCGCTGGTATGACCTGCGCCGCTGGATGGAATTCGGCAACGTTGTTGAAAACGTCTATGGAATGAAGATCAAGGAATTTACGAATGGAAATTTCGAATGGAAGCTTGATCTTACAGACAAAGAGGATACAAGAAGCTGGGCCAGCGATAAATATTACTGGATCCCGATAGCACGCGATGAAATGAACAAGGCACCGCAGCTGCAACAGAATCCCGGTTATTAATAATGAATTAGTTTAGGATTTAATTAATCTCCTTTAAGGGGATTTCATAAAGAGGGTGTCCTGGAAGGACACCTTCTTTTTTTGAAATAATCATTGAAATATTCAGATATTTTTATTAAATTTATAGAATATCTGAGTCATCATGAAGGCAAATTCTCCTTTCCATGGAGAACGTTCATGAGAGATGCATTGGTCGGAATCAGGGTTAAAGTAGGGTAAAATCTGGTTTCGGAGCCGGTCCCGGCGGGATCGGCTTTTCAATGATAAAATGCCCAGTACCAGAATGTATTTCCGAATTTCTGCTGAAGGAAAGGCTGTGCGGTCTTAAGATTGCTGCCATATTGCCTGAATGTATCAAGAAACAGGCCGAACCTCGATTCAGTCTGTGGATTAATTCTCAGATTGCCAGAATCGATGTTTTTCCCGGGTTCCGACATTCTGCAGACAAGAACAGCTTCTTCAAGATGGGTCGGCACTTTGGTGAACCCCAGCCTTTGAAGTTTCTGAAAGCCGGCAATTAAGGCGGGATAATCTTCTGTGAGCATAATATATGCCATGTGGTAATCGAAGATCCTGCGATTCAACGAATCTGAGGAAAATGCTCTTTCAATATTTATATACGGATTATCCGTTATAGAGAAAAAATCGCCAATAATCTTTTCTTTTCTTTTCAGGCTTAGTTCAGGATCAACATCAATTAACTTTTCAGATGTAAGAATATTTTCAAATCGTGCGGCGTCTTTCCTGTAAAAGAGTGTATGCTTCAATTTTGAATTATATTTCGCCGCCATCTCGTAATTTCCGTTTATGATCTCGGTTTTGATGAGCATCTTCAGATCTTCGGGGGCAATACCTCTTATCACCATGTTTTCGAATGCCCAGCGGTGAGCCTCATTGACCATCCCTGTTGCATAGTAAAAATATCCTCCAATCTTAAGGACTTCTTCGTACATCTCCCATTTAAGGAAAAGTGATTGTCCGTCGGGGCTTTGTGGAAACCAGAACAGCCTGTCATTAAGTCTTCCCGTTTCAGAAAGGGCAACATTGTTAAGATAGATGGTAAGCCTGTTCGAAGTAGGATGCCGTGTAACATACTTTGTAACATCTTCATACTTTTCCCTGAAGAAAAGTTTCTGAACTGCAAAAAACTCCCTGCCGGCCTTATCGTATCTTAAAACACAAACCAGAATGATGGTTGCCAGCATGGAACTCAGGGCCAGAAAATTCCTGACACCTTCCTTCCTCTTTCCGAATAAAGGCTTGTTTATCTTAATTTTTCCCCATAGGGGAGCTAAGGCAACAATCGCTGCAGAAATAAGGAAAAGCCAAAGCTGTGACCCGGTATCTTCATCCGAAACCGGATACGTAATAAGTTCAGCGGCAGGCTGAAACAGAATATATTCTTTTAAAAGCCATATAGTTAGAAAAAGAACAGGTACAGTAAGAACTATTTTAAGCCATTCCGTTCTTAATGAACGATTGGCAAGAACTGTAAAATACATTATTAAAGCTATGGTTGCAAAACTTCCTGTGACAAGATACCATAACGGGAACAGGACCAGAGGCAGATAGCCTTTCAGATTTTTTATAATAAGCAGGGAAAATGCAAGTTGGAGCAACAGACCAAGACTGTTGAAAAGAAGATATTGATAATCAGCCTGTAAAGCAATGAGGAGCAAGCCTGTGATAAAAGGGAAAAGAATTGATTTTTCTCCTGTCACGCACCCCGCTATCGCCTGCATCAAACAGAAAACGAGGCAGATAATAAGTGATATTATTGCAGCGCCGGCAATAGGATAATAAAAGAAAGTAGTGAGGAATTTCCCTGAGTAAACAAGAAGCGACCCGGGTTTAACTATATTTTCCTTAAGGAAATCGCCTGAAAAAATAAAAAGAGAAAGCTTCTCCTGGTAAAACTGAACATAATCAGCAAGGAAGGCGAAGAATATGAATGATCCAATGAACAGGATAATAACAGGCAGTGATTTAATGATTCTGTTCTTCATATCTGTCAGTTTTCACTCCATTTTGCCTGGATGGCCTCTCCCTGTGCAGCCTTCCGGATGGTTCCGGGATTGACTTTTACTTCCAGCGTTGAAAATTCGGGCAGGTTAAAACTCTTCAGCAGCCTGTTATAAAATTCCGGATCTTTCTGGGGGAGAAGGAATGGTTTTCCGGCATTGCCATTTTCATCTATATGCGAAATGAAAAATCGTGCAGTAAGCCCGTCTATCCGTTTGCTGCTGAAAACAAGCCATCTGCTGTTCGACGACCATGAATGGTAGCTGTCGGTACAATTGCTATTCAGGCTCATGGCCGAAGGTTTTAATGTTGTCAGATCGACAGAAAGAAGATCGGCTTCCTTGTGCCAGATGGGGAAGCATCCGTAATTATGAAGGGTAAGCACAAGAAATTTTCCGTCGGGAGAGATCCTCGGGAAGGATATGCTTTTTCCGATTGATGAGGCATTGAAAACAAGTTCTGCAGGTCCTGTTTTTCTTGTTGTCGCATCAAACGGAACCCTGTAAAGGTCGTATCTGACGCTGTCGTAGGCAAAAACCTCTCTGACCTGGGGCGCCCTGCAGAAATACAGGAATTTTCCGTCGGGCGACCATTCCGGATAGGTGTCCATATATTTTTCCTTATCCGGGAGGCTGATATCCATTATTTCATTTTTTTCAAGATCATAAAGAACCAGGGAGGATTCAAGATCACTTACCTCTACTTTCTTGTTGAGCGAAGAATGGAACTGCTGAACTATCTTATTTGATGAAAAGGCGACAAATTTTCCTGAGGGATGCCACCGGGGATAAACAGCCCCGTTTTTCATTTCCTTTGTTTTGAGGTTGACCTTTTTAAAACCATTTCCCTCGAGGAAATATGTGCCGCCAATGCTTCCCCTCATATGGAACATGAATTTATCTGATTTCCCGGTGTTGTTATGCGAATGGCAGTTCAGGCAGTTTTCTTCTACCAGGCTGTTCTCGATTATGGATCTCTCTCTGAATGAAGTTACATTTCGTTGTTTAATAAATATCTCTTTCCAGCTTTCATAACCGGGGTAAAGGAGCCGGTAGGTAATGAAAGGATCGACAGGATCGGAAGATATCCTGTTTACGATTGTGCTGAATTTACTCCAGCCGTTCTTTTCATCCATTACAAATACATCGACATTTATATCTCTGTCTTTGTTTTCACTTAGAAATGTCTTCCACTTATTTTCAGGAATTGCGATTATTCCCTTCCTGCTGCGGATATCAAATGAAGATGAGTTGGGGACTGAAAACCTTACGAGAAAAGCTGACCCCTTCTCCATGATTTTGAAATTAAGCGGGGCTATATTGTATGGTATTATTGTTCCTGAATAATCAGGTTCAATTGAAGGCAGCCTGCCTGCGGCGGGGACGTTATCTACGGGGCCGCGGGTACAGGAAGAAAGGATCAGAAGGAATGTCAGGTGGAATATGGTTTTGCAAAAGAGTCTCATGATGAGGGTTAATCCTTTGATAAAAAGCAAATGTAGCATTAATGTATTGTTCTGGAAAATCAGACTGTATTATTTGATTATAGGTAGAAAACCAATTTCCCGGCCTCTTAAGCAGAAAGACTTAACCCATCTCCCGGCCTCTTCAACAGAAAAACTTAACCCATCTCCCGGCCTCTTCCCTTAAACAACAAGGGAAGAGGAGAGCCTCACGTTATGGGATTTAGCCCCTCACTTATTTGTTTAAGGGAGGGGTTGGGGAGGGTTAAGTTCTTTGGGAAGTGGAGTATATAAAGTATTATTAAAATATCCGATCTGGATATTACTAAATCCTCATTTTAATCTAACTTTATCTGTGGAATAAATAATTTATATGCCTCGTTGTCAATATAAAAGATATCGGTATATAACTTTATTAGCCAGGAATTTGCGTAAAAATCCGACTTCTTCAGAGAGACTCCTATGGGAGATTCTCAGGAGAAAAAATTTTATGGGTTTCAAGTTTTTAAGGCAGCATCCAATTTTTTACAGGATAGATAAGAACCAGGTAGAGTTCTTTGTAGCGGATTTCTATTGCTCAAAGCTCAAGCTGGTTTTAGAAGTTGATGGCCCAATTCATGAGTTTCGCCAGGATTATGATCGTGAGCGAGATTTAAAATTAAAAAACAAAGGGATTATAGTCGTTAGATTAAGAAATGATGAGCTTTTAGATGTAAGCTCTATAGGTTCAAAAATTATGCACATAGTTAAAAAATGCATTGAAAATTCAGAAGATTTTTAACAATGCAAGAATAAATGGTACTGAGTTGTCTGAAGTTGCAGGGTTGGGGGTGAGTACATTCAGTCATAAGGAGGGGGTGAGGCCGGATTAAAACTTTGTTAAAAAACCTTAAAATCTAATGAACTTTTGGTTTTTAAAATCGCTATATTTACATTTGATAACAATCTGTAAGCTTGAATACCACGTGTTTTAAGTTCTTATAAATCTAATCTGATCGAATATGAAAAAATCAAGCATCTCAAGACGTAATTTTCTTGGCAAGGCAGCAGCTGTGGGAGTAGCTGGTGTTGTTGCGCCAACGATAATTACAAGCTGTGCCCCCAAATCAAAAAAAGTCGTTGAAATTCCTAATTTTCTGGATCAGGCCCCCGACGGACCAGTCCTTAAAGCCGGTGTTATCGGTTGCGGCGGACGTGGTACAGGAGCTGCCATAAATTTCCTTAGCGCCGGTCCAAACCTTCAGATCACCGCCCTTGGAGATACATTCCAGGACAGGGTTGACAATTGCAGGGAAAAGATACTCAAGGAAAAGAATCAGGAAGTTCCAAAGGAAAACTGCTTTGTAGGTTTTGATGCATACCAGAAGGTAATTGATTCAGGCGTTGACATAGTAATACTTGCAACACCTCCGTACTTCCGTCCGGAGCATCTGGCTGCAGCAGTTACAGCTAAAAAACATATTTTTGCCGAGAAACCGGTTTGCGTCGATCCGACAGGTGCAAGGTCGGTAATGGCAACAGCAAAAAAGGCCGAAGGTCTTGGCCTGAACATTGCCACAGGAACCCAGCGCCGCCATCAGCGCGACTATGTTGCCAACTGGCAGCAGGTACAGCAGGGCCTCATCGGTGATCTTACCGGTGGTAATGTATGGTGGAACGGCGGTAAACTGTGGCACCGCGATAATGACCCGTCATGGAGTGAAATGGAATGGATGATCCGCAACTGGGTCAACTGGACATGGCTTTCAGGCGATCATATTGTTGAACAGCACGTACATAACATCGACGTTGCCAACTGGTTCTTCGGAGTACACCCTGTAAAAGCTGTAGGATTCGGCTCACGCCTGCGCAGGGTAACAGGCGACCAGTATGATAACTTCAGCATAGATTTTGTATATGAAAACGGAATGCACATTCACAGTATGTGCCGCCAGATAAACGGTTGCGCAAATAATGTTTCTGAGAGACTTCAGGGTACAAAGGGCGCTACAAACTGCCAGAATACCATTCTCGATCTTGCAGGAACAGAACTGTGGAAATATGAATATCCTCTCGATAAGGACGGCAAGCCTACCAGCAGGGTAAGTGTTGATCCTTACGTTCAGGAACACATCGACCTCGTTACAGCGATCCGTACCGGAAAAGTTTTCAATGAACTTGAAAATACAGCCATTTCAACAATGATCGGCATCATGGGGCGTATTTCGGCATATACGGGAAAAGAAACAACCTATGAGGAGATGATGAACTCCGATCTGAAACTCGGACCTACAGTATTCGCATTTGGTCCGGTTGATATTCCAAAAGATGTTCCGATAGCAGGAGAAGCTTATGTTCCTCCGACTCCGGAACAGCTGGCAGAACAGGCCAAGAGAAGGGCCGAGAGAGAAGCTGCACAGGCTGCCGCAGCTGCCGCCAAAAAGTAAGTTTAAAAACAATTTTTATGAATAACTCAAGAAGAGAATTTATAAAAAAAGCTTCAACAGGTGCTGCTCTTCTGGCAGCACCTGCCATTTTAGGCACGGCAAAAGCTGAAGGGAAAGCCCGTATCAGCGATGCTGCAGAACCTTACAAGCTGAAATATGCTCCGGGTCTGGGAATGTTCCGCCAGAATGCAGGGCAGGATCCCATAGATAATATCAAATTCTGCCATGATCAGGGTTTCCGTGCAGTATTTGACAATGGTCTTATGCGTCGCGAACCTGCAGTTCAGGAAAAGATCATGAGTGAACTTAACCGCCTTGGCATGGATTTCGGTCCTTATGTATTGCGCGCCGATTCGGGCAAGCAGGATTTCGTGCTAAACACGCAGGAGGTCCGCGATATGCTTATTGCACAGATGAAAGAAGGAGCAGAAGTGTCCAAAAGGACAGGGGCAAAGCAGGCTCTGGTGGTTCTCGGCAGGTACGATACGAAACTCCACATGGATTATCAGACTGCAAATGCAATTGACAACCTCCGGTACTGCTGCGATATTATGGAACCTGCAGGAGTGACAATTGTCCTTGAACCACTGAATCATTATACAAACCATCCTGGTCTTTTCCTCACAGGTATTCCTCAGGCATATGCAATCTGCAGGGCTGTCAACCGGCCTTCATGCAAGATTGTCAATGACATCTATCACCAGCAGGTTACGGAAGGGAATCTTATACCGAATATTGAAGCCGCCTGGAGCGAAATCGCGGCCTTCCATTGCGGCGATAACCCCGGCAGAAATGAACCAACTACTGGCGAGATAAACTACAGGAGCATCTTTAAGTACCTCTACAACAAAAAGTACGATGGCACTATATGCATGGAACACGGGATAAGCCAGAGGGGAACAAAAGAAGGCGAATTGCGTGTAATTCAGGCATACCGAGAATGCGACAGCTTTGAGGTATAGGCCTTCTCGCCCTCCGGGAGAGGGGGCAGGGGGTGAGGCCAACAATGCATTCATCCGCCTCAAACTTTAATTTATGAGAAAAGTCTTCATTTTATTACTATGCCTGATGCCCTGCCTCATTGGTTTTTCGCAGAAACAGGCAGTAAAACCATATCTAAGGATCCCTGTCATCGATCTTGACAGCGAAACTTTCAGACAGGTAGTTGTCGACAGGGAAGAAGGACAATACCTTGGGCACCCGACGACTGTATTGCTTGAGGATGGTAAGACGATCCTTACCGTATATCCCAAAGGACATGGGAAGGGAGCGATAGTGTATAAAAGGAGCACAGACGGCGGCCTCACATGGAGCGAAAGATTACCGACTCCCGAAAGCTGGAAGACATCCCTCGAGGTGCCAACAATATTCCCGACGATTGATCCACTGGGGAAAAAGCACCTCATACTCTTTTCAGGATTATATCCTGCAAGGCTCGCTCACTCGGAAGACGACGGGCTTACATGGAGTGAACTTGAGCCTGCCGGCGACTGGGGTGGTGTAGTGGTAATGGCTTCTATGGAACCCCTGAAAACCGGGGAAGGTCATTATATGGCTTTGTTTCATGATGATATGCGGTTCATGACATCCAACGGACAGGAACTTTACAGGGAAGACAGAAAAACAAACGACAAGGTTCTTTTCACCCTTTATAAAACCTTTTCCCGCGATGGAGGACTTACATGGACAAAACCGGAAGCAATTCTCGCCGGAAGGGACATGAACCTCTGTGAACCCGGGATGATGAGATCTCCCGATGGAAAGACAATCGCAGTCCTTTTGCGCGAGAATGCCAGGAGGGCAAATTCGCAGATAATATTCTCAAAGGATGAAGGGAAGACCTGGAGCGATCCCTTGCCTCTTCCCAACGAACTCAACGGCGACAGGCACGTAATTAAATATACTCCCGACGGAAGGCTTCTGATAGTTTTCAGGGATATTAGTCCGGTGAGTTACAGAAAAGATCTGGAGAGAATTGCAAAGGAGAGAAACGAAATCAACCTGAGCATAGTTGCTGAAGAAACAGGGCAGGGAAGCCCCACTGAAGGCGACTGGGTGGGATGGGTTGGAACCTGGAATGATCTGGTGAAAAGAAAACCGGGTCAGTACAGGATCAGGTTCAGGGATAATATCCATTCATGGGATTGCTGTTACCCCGGCGTCGAGCTTCTTCCCGACGGGACATTTGTTGTTACGACTTACGGTCACTGGGAAAAGGATGAGCAACCCTATATAATAAGTGTCAGGTTTAAAATGGCTGAACTTGACGGCAGAATAAGAAAATAAACTTAATATTCATGGTTTAAAGGTCTGACTATGAAGAGATACACTGTATTCCTCATTGTTGTTTTTATTGTTATTTTATTAACATCCTGCGGGAAGAATTACAGGCTCTTTGTCGGAGGCTTCACCCGTAATGATGGTGAAAAGGCAATGACAGTCCTTGATTTCAACAGCAGGAATGGCAGGCTGACAGAAATTACATCAGCTGACGTAGGCCCAAGCCCATCATATTTCTGCTATTCGGAAAAGAACAAAATATTCTATGTCCTGAACGAGGTTATGGAGTTCAGGGGACAGTTCGGGGGCGGATTGTCATCTTTCAGGTATAACGATGAAAGCGCTACATTAGGGAAGCTCAATGAGATGCTCATACCATATGGCGGGCCCTGCTATATATCGATGTCGGCCGACAGCAGTTATCTTTTTCTCGCTAATTATCCGAATGGTTCCGTTGTTGTTGTTAAGCTTGATGAAAGCGGGATCCCCGAAACAATAACCGATACCATCCTGTATGTAAAGGAAGAGCCCGACCGGTCGCATGCGCATATGATACTTCATGACCCGGCCGGGAAATATGTATATGTTACGGATCTTGGGCTCGACAGGATAGTTACTTATGAATTTGATAAAAATGCCGGAAAACTGAATCAGACTCCTGATGGCATTGCAGAATTGCCCCGGGGTTCAGGTCCGCGTCATTTTACCTTTAACGGCGACGGATCAAAAATGTACGTCATAAATGAACTTGGATCAATAATGGCGGTATTTGAGGTAAGAAGCAACGGAAGCCTGAATTTATTGCAGACACTCTCAACCAGATCAGATGGAAATATTGAGAATAATTACTGTGCGGATATTCACCCTGGTAATGATGGTAAATTCCTTTACGGATCAAACAGGGGAGAAAACAATATTGTAACATACAGGGTGGGAGAGGACGGTTTGCTAAAACTGTCCGGACATACTACATGCGGAGGCGACTGGCCAAGGAATTTTGTGATTGATCCTTCGGGACGATTTTTGATTGCCGGGAATCAGAAGTCAAACTACATATCGGTTTTCAAAATTGACAGCAAAACCGGATTACCTTCCGAGCCGATCGATTCAGTGCGGATTAAAATGCCGGCATGCCTGAAATTCTTTAATGTTGATTAGTGGTAAAACTCCTGAGGCCTTTGTAAAAGACATCCTCTGAAAAGTTGTTATTATTTAAAATTCTCAAGGAATTCATCTGCGGATATTACGGAAGCATAGCTTTTAAGAGTGCTGAGGGTTGAATAATGAACATCTTCAGCTTTGACTGTTTTATCGTTGAATTTAAGATCCCTGGTTGTACAGGCATCGTGAATCAGCACACATTTATAACCAAGATCCTTTCCGGCTCTTGTTGCAGCCTCCACACACATATGTGTCTGCATACCGCAGATTACAATAGTTTTAATATTCTTCGATTTCAGATAATCATCAAGGCCGGTTCCAAGAAAACTGTTTACCTCGTTTTTTGAAAACACCATCTCTCCCTGAACCGGTTTAACAATGTTGTTAATATCGCCGCCGGGTTCTGAATTATGTCTGATATGAACAACTGTCAGTCCTTCTTTCCTGAATTCGTTGAGAATCATTGCAGCTTTACGGGCGGCAGGTTCAGGATTCACAAGTTCCATTTTCCCGCCAGGGAAATAAAAATCCTGGATATCAATCAGCAGGAGAGCTGTATTCGATTTCTGAGCATGTATCATAAGTATTGTAGAAAATGCAAACGCGATTGAGAGTATTGTTTTTTTCATTTTGAGGATTTATAAAGTTCAAATTTAACGGATTAATTTCAAAAGGCTTCCCATTGGATTAAGGGAAATTCTTTGTAACATTATTACCTGATAATAAAAATGTATTATGAATCGTAACACTCTAATCCAGACCTTGTTGGATGAGCCTGATAGTATATGGGATGTTGTTGTTATCGGTGGAGGGGCAACTGGTCTTGGCGTTGCACTTGATGCAGTGACGAGGGGCTATAAGACGCTTCTTCTTGAGCAGTCTGATTTTTCGAAGGCGACTTCATCACGAAGTACAAAGCTTGTCCACGGAGGTGTGAGATATCTGTCGCAGGGTGATGTCCTACTTGTAAAAGAAGCGCTTCACGAAAGAGGACTCTTCCTTAAAAATGCACCTCATCTCACAGCCAATCAGGAATTTGTTATTCCTGTATACACACTATGGGATGTGATATTATATACTGTCGGGCTTAAATTCTATGACCTTCTTGCCGGAAGGCTCAGCATGGGTAAATCATATTTTATCAGCAGGAAGAAAGCATCCGAAAGGCTTCCGTTGCTAAAATCGGAGGGGCTTAAGGGAGGCATCGTTTACCACGACGGTCAGTTTGATGACTCAAGAATGGCAGTTGCCCTTGCGTCGGCATGTGTGGAAAACGGTGGCACTGTTCTTAATTATTTCAGGGTGAATGGATTCATTAAGAATGAAGCCGGCAAAATTCAGGGCGTGGATGCAAGTGATGTGCTGACGGGGAAGGAATTCCGGATAAAGAGCAGGCTGGTTATCAATGCCACAGGTATTTTTGCAGACGAGATCCACCGGATGGATGACAGTAAATCTAAAGCCACAATCAGGCCAAGCCAGGGAGTTCATGTTGTTCTTGATAATGTTTTTCTTCAGAGCTCCTCTGCAATAATGATTCCCAAAACCGACGACGGCAGGGTACTATTTGCAATTCCGTGGTATGGCAAAGTTGTGGCGGGGACCACCGATACGCCTCTTAACGATATAACCCTTGAACCTAAGGCCCTTAATGAAGAAATTGACTTCATTCTAAGGACAGCAGGCAAGTACCTTACTAAGGCGCCACGACGCGAAGACATCTTATGTGTTTTTGCCGGACTGCGCCCGCTGGCAGCTAATCCGGAAAAGCCTGAAGCAACAAAGGAAGTATCTCGGAGGCATAAGATAACACTTTCACCGTCAGGACTTCTTTCAATAATCGGGGGGAAATGGACATCATACAGGAGGATGGCTGAAGAAACAATTGACAAGGCCATCAGATCGGGAATTCTCGTGAAAAGGCCATGTAAAACAAAAGATTTCAGTTTTTACAATGAGAACAGAATTCCTGGGATTGAGAGGCTGAAAATCTATGGCAGGGGAGCCGGCGAGATTGAAAATATGATAAACGAAGATCCGGAGATGGGTAAATTGATAGATGCCCGTCTTCCATATACAAAGGCAGAGATTGTATGGATATGCAGGAATGAGATGCCTGTAAAGATTGAAGACATTCTGGCCAGGCGATCAAGGTCACTGTTTTTGGATGCCGCGGCTAGTGTGGATGCCGCGCCTGTAGTCGCCGGTATTATGGCCGGGGAGTCAGGAGCTGGCAGGGATTGGATTGAAAAGGAAGTGAATGATTATAAGAGCCTGATCTCAAGATATTTATGACCCCGGGTTAATCTTGCAGATAACAAACCAAAAAACATATAAACCAACAATGAGTGAATTCATACTTTCCCTGGATCAGGGTACCACAAGTTCCCGTGCAATAATATTCGACAATTCCGGTCAGCCTGTTGCAACGGCACAGAAAGAGTTTACACAGATCTATCCCAAACCGGGCTGGGTTGAACACAATCCTGAAGAGATCTGGTCGACACAGGCAGGTGTTGCAGGAGAAGTGCTGGCCAAAACCGGACTAAAAAGCTCTGATATCGCCGGTTTTGGAATAACCAACCAGCGAGAAACAACAATTGTAT
>Ga0116171_10004696_pt1 | contig 12228 bp, 9 predicted proteins | sample AD_JPNHW2_MetaG_FD_89798 | JGI IMG/M metagenome (GOLD analysis project Ga0116171, IMG submission 89798) | Active sludge microbial communities of municipal wastewater-treating anaerobic digesters from Japan - AD_JPNHW2_MetaG | ecosystem: Engineered > Bioreactor > Anaerobic > Digestate | place...
CTTGCAATGAGGTTCAGACTGTCAAGAAACATCGGCTCCCAAAGTCTGTCCTTTGACAATCCTTCTTCATATCTTTTCTTAAAGTATGATTCATTTTCCATTACCAGCACCGCAGTACTCAGCATAACCATCGGATGAGTTTCCGAAGGCAGTGCATTCAGCACGTTCCACACATAAAAGGGCACTTCACTTCTGCGGTGAAGTTCCTGTGTTACGTCATCCAGTGCTTCTTTATCCGGAAGTTCACCCGTCAGAAGCAGATAAAAAATTTCCTCGGGTGTTTTTTCTACAAGTTCAAGAACAGGTATCCCGCGGATTACGAGCCCTGTATCCAGCCCGACCTCAGATGTATCGCAGATAATTGATTTGACGCCCCGCATTCCTCCGAAAAGCTGTTCAACTGTTACGTCACCGATTACTTTAGACGCACAGTCTTTCATCAGCGATTTCATTTCCTCTCTTTTATACGGAATAATTTCGGCTAATTTCTCTTTAAGTATCATAATAGTTGATTAATTTAAAATACTAACAATATTTGTTATTCCGTAGTTTCAGGCGTCTTTGCAATTACATCTTATTTACTCGCAGTTGATGATATATTTATCGCTTTGCTCGTTAAACTCAGAACCGGTATCTGCAAAATCTGCGATGACTGCACCGTTGTACCGACAATCAGATTGCTCGTTTGCGAGCCGGCGGATTTCTTATAATTTACAACCCACAAGTCAGGCGGGAATCCGAGTAATGTTGTGATATAATTCGGAAGGTTCAGCGTTCCGAGCGCAGGAATTAAAAACATATTCACGGTTCTTGTTGTGCCGAGCGTATCTGAAGAGAAAAACGAATTTCCGTTTACATAACTTGCAGACGGCACAAACGATGAATTAAATTTAATCACGGGACTCGAAGTATTTCCAAGCGTAAGAGCATCATAACTGTCCAGAAGCGCGCTCGACTGTGTTGTTATATTAAAATTACTGTTATTGATGAGTGATATTGCGCCTGAAACTATGTTCTTGGCTGATGTATCCGGAATCAAAGAAAGCAGCGTGTTAATATTAAAAATTTTTGTAAGTTCTATGCAGTTTCTCGCACCCGGTGTAGGGTCGGGTGTGAACACTGCGAGAGAGTCGGTGCCGGATTTTTTATAAACATAAATCCACGCCCCGAGAGAGTTCGGGTCTGAAATTCCGCTGATGATGGAAATATCGGTTTTTCCCATATCTGTGCCGGAATATATAACGTTCTGCCCGAGTATTAAAACGAGTTTCGAATTCACACCGTATTTCCTCAATGCCTGTGCATTCGCCGAATCGAGGCGGTCTTTTGCCGATACTTTATTTGAAATAATGTCCTGAATCACATTTGTCGCATTATCGCATCCCGATAATAATGTAATTGAAATTAAAACCAAAAAAATTAAAACAGTATTTTTCATTTTGTATAATTTAGATTTTATCAACTTACAAGAAATAAAACTCTTATTCAATAAAAAATTAGAATGAAGAATTAAAAACAGCATTCCCAAAGGGACATTTGGAAAGAAAGGGCTTGATACACTGCCTTCGCGCACTGTTTCAAGTGAATTGAATTAAATTTTTATTAATATTACTTTGATAAACTAAATATAAATAATACGGCAATGAAAATCACGTATCACTCTCATTCTTTTGTACAAATAGAGAATGATTCTTTCAGTATATTAATTGATCCGTTTATTTCGGGAAATCCCGCTTCGAAAATTTCAAAAGATGATATTTCAAAGTGTGATTACATTATACTGACACACGGCCACGGTGACCATTACGGAGATACTGAATACCTCGCAAAGAAATTCGGCGCCACGGTGATTGCGACTTTTGAACTTGCAGGATATGCCACAAAAAAGGGACTGAAATCGCACCCGCTTAATATTGGCGGCGGATATAATTTCCCGTTCGGACGAGTACGCCTTACAATGGCCCATCATTCATCTTCGACAATAGACGGAAACTATGCGGGAGAATCTGCAGGTGTGCTGATTCACATGGACGGAAAAGTGATTTATCACGCAGGCGATACATGCCTTTTTGATGATATGAAAAATATCGGAATGACGAATAAAATTGACTATGCATTTCTGCCTATCGGCGATAATTTTACAATGGGTGTTGACGAAGCCGTGAAGGCAGTTGAATATATCAGGGCGCGGGTTACGGTGCCGATACATTATAACACATTCGAAGTGATAAAGGCGGATGCCGGAGACTTCTGCCGCAAAGTGCAGTCAATCGGAAAGAAATGCCTGATAATGAACCCCGAGGATATAATCAATATTTGACATGACAAAAATTATTTCTATTGCAAATCAAAAAGGCGGTGTCGGAAAAACCACGACAGCAGTTAATCTTTCTGCTGCGGTTGCATTGCTCGGAAAAAAAGTTTTGCTGATTGATTCCGACCCGCAGGCAAACGCCACAACGGGCGTAGGTTTACAGGCACAGGACGACGGAAATACAATATATGAAATTATTGTTTCTCCGAAACCGGCAGACGTAGCCGCAAAAAAAACCGAAATTGAAAATTTTGACGTAATCACATCGCATATAAATTTTGTTGCCGCTGAAATTGAACTTGTGCAGCTGCCTTACAGGGAATCAATCCTGAAAACCAAATTGATGCAGATGATTGATGCATATCCGGATAAATATGATTTTATTTTTATTGACTGTCCGCCGTCTTTGGGGTTGATTACGCTGAATGCACTGACAGCGGCGAATTCGGTGCTGATTCCGGTGCAGTGCGAATATTATGCGCTTGAAGGGCTGTCGCAGCTGCTTAACACAATAAAAATGGTGAAAAATACTTTTAACCCGAAAATCAATATCGAAGGATATCTCCTGACTATGTTCGATTCGCGGCTGCGTCTGGCAAATCAGGTGGAAGCAGAGCTGAGAAAATTTTTCGGTGAAAAAGTTTTTGAAACAAAAATATACAGAAATGTAAAAATCGGCGAAGCACCGAGCTTCGGAAAACCGGTTTTCCTTTATGATGCCGAATGTATGGGCTCGGCAAACTATATGGACCTGGGGAAGGAAATGATAACAAGGAACATTACATCGCTGACCGATGTATTTGAAAAAATTAATCCGGACGGAAAAAATGGATAACAAAAAGCACTCGCTCGGGAAGGGATTGTCAGCAATCTTCGGCGAGAAAAATGTAGATATAAATTCAATCAGGGAAGAATTGCCGCCTGAAGGCGGAGCGTTTATCGAACTTGATATAAAGAATATTATTTTCAATAAATCGCAGCCGAGAGAAAATTTTGATGAAGAAAAACTGAACGAACTTGCCGATTCAATTAAACTCAACGGCATACTTCAGCCGGTGACGGTGAGGCAGTCCGATACTGCGGAAATGTATGAACTGATAGCAGGCGAGCGCCGCGTGAGAGCGGCGATGCGCGCTGGTTTGAAAACCGTGCCTGCATATATTTATAAGGCGCAGCCGGACAGTATGATGGAGCTTGCATTAATCGAAAATATTCAGAGGGAAAATCTGAATCCGATTGAACTGTCGAATTCATATCAGAGACTGATTGATGAGTACGGATTAACACAGGAACAGATAGCGGATAAAGTGTCGCGCCAGCGCAGCACGGTGGCAAATTTTCTGAGGCTTCAGAAACTTCCGGATGAAATAAAGCAGTCACTCATAATAGGCGACATCACAGAGGCGCACGCCCGGATGATATTACGTGTGGACAATGAAAAGGCGCAATTCGGAATCTGGAAAAAAATAATTGCGGAAAATCTTACGGTGAGGGAGCTGGATGACCTCACAAAAAAATTTGCAAAGCGGAAAAAATCATCGCGCACAAAAAAGGAACAGCCGCCGGGTAACACGGATATTGAAAATCAGTTGATGACATTTTTCGGAACGAAGGTGAAAATTGTTGATAAAGGAAATTCGAAAGGCGAAATAATAATCGAATACTATTCAGAAGATGACCTCGAGAGAATTCTCGAGATTTGTACAAAAATTAATTTTTAAAAAAATGAAAACTATATTAAAAAGCAGCAAAGTGCCGCCTCCAATCGGACCGTATTCGGTTGCAGTGCAGGCGGGAAATTTTATTTTTATATCGGGACAGATTCCGGCAGACAATAAAGGAAACCTCGTTCAGGGAGGAATCAAAGAACAGACTGAGAGAGTGCTCGAAAACCTTAAAGCAATACTTGAAGACAACGGCTCATCAATGGCAAACGTAGTAAAGACCACGGTATTTCTGAAGGATATGAATGACTTCACTGCTATGAACGAAGTATATTCCCTCTACTTTCCCTCAGATAATGCACCTGCAAGAAGCGCCGTTCAGGTAGGGCGTCTTCCGAAAGACGTACCGGTTGAGATAGAGCTCATCGCTTTGAAACCGTAATTAATTAGAAAAATTTTAATAAAAAATAATCCTTCCTGTATCCGGTACAGGAAGGATTATTAAAGTCATTGCAGGGGAAATTTTACTCCTTCAAATCAGTGGTATAAATAAAAAATGCCGATAATCTTTATAAAAAGATATCATCAGCATATATTAAAATAAAAAATCTTGTTATATTGCTAAAGAATATTATGAGAGTTTGCGCACGTGCTTTGCAAGTTCGGATTTCTTGTTGGCGGCTTTGTTCTTATGAATAATGCCTTTGGTTGAAGCACGGTCTAATATAGAAACTGTTTTTTTAAGTTCACTCTCGGCAGTTGCTTTATCTTTGGTCGAAGTTACTCTTTTTACTGAGCCCTTGATAAGCGCTTTTACTGCTTTATTCTTTTCTGTTCTTTTCTTTGTCTGTCTGGCTCTTTTCTGAGCTGATTTATGTCTTAATGGCATAGTTGTATCAAATTTTAAAACATTTAATTTACTTAATTTAAAATGCAAAATCAATCCGTTAATAATTCTGCACCCGGAGAAATAAAAATTGAAAACGGCAGGTTAATCGTGCCCGATAACCCTGTAATTCCTTATATAGTGGGCGACGGCATCGGTTCGGATATCTGGAATGCGGCTATGCCTGTATTCAATGAAGCTGTAAGTCAGGCATATTCGGGCAAAAGAAAAATCAGGTGGCTCGAAATTTTTGCAGGTGAAAAAGCGTTCGATAAATTTTATCACTGGCTTCCCGATGAAACACTTGATATACTCAGAAAAAATCTTGTCGGCATCAAAGGTCCGCTTACAACACCCGTTGGCGGCGGCATCAGGTCTCTTAATGTAACGCTGCGCCAGACGCTTGACCTATACGTTTGTCTGAGGCCGGTGAAATATTACGGCGGACTCGAAACTCCGACTCGCAAACCGGAGAAAGTTGATATGGTGGTATTCCGTGAAAATACGGAAGACATTTATACGGGAATCGAATTCGAAGCGGCAACACCCGAGAATGTAAAGATACTGAATTTTATCAAAAACGAATTCCCTGAAGAATTTGAAAAAATCAGATTCGGCAGTATTGAAAAAGTAAACGAATTTCAGCAGCTGTCTGGCAGGGAAAAAACCGGCACGCTGTATCTTGGAATCGGAATTAAAGTGATTTCGAAAATCGGGTCGGAACGGCTTATGTCTGCTGCGATTGACTATGCCCTGAGGAACAAACGCAAAAAAGTAACTATTGTTCATAAGGGAAATATTATGAAATACACATCCGGTTCGTTTATGAACTGGGCTTATGACATTGCTGAGCAGCAGTATGGCGGCAAAGTTTTTACTATGAAACAGTTCAATGAGATTTTGAAAAGTTCGGGAAGATTGGAAGCGCTCGAAGCAAAAAATGAAGCTCTCTCGTCAGGAAAAATTTTTATTAATGACGTTATCGCAGATAATGCACTTCAGCAGGTGCTGATTGCTCCTGAAGATTTTGATATCATAGCATCCGAAAATCTGAACGGCGATTATCTTTCCGATGCAATAGCGGCGCAGGTTGGCGGCATCGGTATTGCACCGGGTGCAAACATAAATTACATCACGGGGAATGCAATCTTTGAAGCCACGCACGGCACCGCGCCAACATTTGCAAATCTTGATAAGGCAAATCCGTCATCGCTCATCCTGTCGGGAAAAATGATGCTGGAATATTTAGGATGGGGTGAAGCCGCAGCATTGATTGAAAACGGCATCAGGAAAACCATTCAGCAGAAAAAAGTAACGATTGATTTTGCCGAGCAGCTCAAAGGTTCAACAGTTGTGAAGTGTTCGGAATTCGGTAAACTAATAATTGAAAATTTTAATGAGTGAATATAAACATTGGAAAGTGAAAAGCACGGTGCAGGGATTCAAGGGTAACTGGATTGACCTGAACGTGCAGCAGATAGAACTGCCGGACGGAAAAATGATTGAATTCGAGGCACTGCATTATCACAGAGCGGGAGCAGGCGTGATTGCGGAGGATGCGGACGGCAGGATTGTTCTCGTGAAAAATTACAGATATATAAATGACTATTACAGTTGGGAAACCCCCGCCGGAACTGTGCCTCCTGACCAGACACACAGGGAGTGCATCATCGAAGAACTGAAAGAAGAAGCAGGATGTGCGGTTACGGATGAAGATTTGAAATATCTCGGTGAATACTTTCCGTCTATCGGTTCGAGCGACCAGCTGTTCCATTGTTATCATGCAAAAAATGTAAAGAAAATTACGGACAAGATTGACACGAATGAAATTCTTCAGGTCGGGTGGTTCACACGCAGCGAAGTGCTTGATTTAATCCGCACCGGTGAAATAAAAGACGGATTTGCTCTCGCATTAATTCTGAAAGTAATATTGTCGGAATAGAAAAAATTTTCTTTCACAAATTCGCTTAGTAATGATAAACCTCCGTAATTATCTAACCTTTTGACTACGTCGGAGAGGTTGTGTAAAAACGGATTTATAAACTTCAGCCCACGACTTTCAGTCGTGGGAAAGAATGTCGTTTTTATTTAAACCGTTTCAACGGTTTATAATCTTCTCATATCAATCAAATAATTCATCTTAATTATTTATAATAATCAATAAATAAAATAAATTTAGCAATTATTTGAAACCGTTAAAACGGTTTCATTTAATACTATTACTTACCCACGACTGAAAGTCGTGGGCTGTAGTCATAGGAAATTATATTAAATATTTTATGAGAGTTTTTGTCCTGTCTCTCCAGAGGCTGCGCAAAAAGCAAGAAAACATCATCACAAAATAATTGCCTGCAAATATGGTGAGCGTGCCGCCACTGGAGCAGCGGCACGAGAGGTCCGGGAGCGTTTTTGCGCAGGGACTCCAGCGTAGGAACGCATAATCTATTTAACAGATATTTATTTTGTAATAATGTTTTGCGTGCCGCCGCTGGAGTCCCGAGTACTCGGGAGCACGAGGGGTTTATGAGTGTTTTTGCACAGTCTGTAATGTGAGCATTAAGGCGGCTGAAAATATTTGTTAACTTTTTTGAAACCGGTAATGTTAAAATTTATGTAAGGATTTGAATGTCCGGAATAAATGAAAAATTTAAGGACAGTGATGAGGAAATTTGATTAACGGAAACAAACTCAACATACTGCAGAATATTTTTGCAGACAAAACTAAACATCCGTTAACCAATTAAACTCTTCACATTTCAAATGAACCTATTAACACACAAGACATCTATTTAAAAATTCCGAATTTCTCCCTCCTTTATATTTTTCGTATTAATTAATTCTTAAATTTTAAGCAGGAACTAAAAGTTCTTTTATTTCAGTAATATAAAATTAAAAACCAAGAAAAATTAATACAAAATATATGAAAACAAGAAATATTTTTTTTACGTCAGTTCTTATATCTGTGATGCTGTTATCGCAGTTTGCAGCAGCAGATATTTTCAAACCCATGAGACTTTATGATTCCAACCCTCCCTCTATAATATATTCACCATTCACTAACACAAATTCTACCGGCGACAGAACTTTGGTTGTTAATATCACTGATCCGGACGGAGTGCCGGTATCAGGTACGGGTTTGCCTGTTCTTTACTGGAAAATAAACAATGGTGCATATTCATCCGTTGCGGGAGTTAATTCAAGTCCCGGTTATTACACATTCACTTTCGGAGCAGCAATATCGGGAAGTTTGATAAGTTATTATATAGTAGCACAGGATAATCTGCAGAATGTCGGAGTTTATCCGTCCGGAGGAGCTTCGGGATTTACACACGACCCGCCGGCTTGTTCTACTCCGCCGGCTGTTCCGAGCAGCTACTATATTGATGCAAATCCGATGACAATTTCATACACCCCGCTCGGTGATGTTACAACCACGAGCCCGAGAACATTAACTGTGGCGATAACTGACGCAGACGGAGTTCCGACGTCAGGCACAGGTCTGCCGGTTTTATACTGGCAGATAAATTCATTGGGCTGGTTTTCAACTGCAGCCGTATATGCAGGCGGTAATAATTATCAGTTCACTTTCGACGGCGGTTCAAACGGCGACCTGATAAGTTATTACATTGTAGCACAGGACAATCTGAATATAGTGACGGCATATCCCGATGTAGGAACTTCAGGATTTTCACATAATCCGCCTGCCTGCTCAGAGCCCCCTTATTCACCATCAACATATTACAATAATGCAGTTCCGCCCATGATATCATTTACTCCGCTTACCAATACTGACGGCACAGGAAACAGAACACTTACGGCAGCAATCACTGATGCAGACGGAGTGCCGGTATCGGGTAGCGGTTTGCCTATGCTTTACTGGAAAAGAAATACGGGCGCATTTACAGGTGTGCAGGGAACGTCATTAGGAAGCGGACAGTATTCATTTGTCTTCGGAGGCGGTGTAGCATCCGGGGATTATATAAGCTATTACATTGTTGCGCGGGATGATGCATTTAATATTACATCAAATAAATTAAAAGGTGCTCACGGTTTTTCGTATGACCCGCCCGCGTGTTCAACTCCTCCGTCGGCTCCGGATCAGTATTTAATCAACAATACGCCTCTGAGCGGAAATTATTATGTGGGATTAAATGCATTCAATAAACTCACTGGAAAAAATATTTATTTCGAAAAAACAGCAAAAAAAGTCATGAAAGAGGTTGAAGTGCAGATGGCGGATAAAAAGCACTCGGGTAAGATATTAATTGAACGGAAAACGGTAGAGACCGATGAAACGGTGTGGACTCCGATGGAAAACGGGAAAAAATATGAAGGGAAACTTTATGCGTTGAAATCGGAGAATCCCGAATATGATTATCCTATGAATTCAAACGGCACATTTGCTACAATTACTTCGGCTGTGTTTGAACTGAACACACGGGGAGTTTCGGGCGCATCAAAATTTTTGCTTGCGGATGCTTTATACTCAACGGGTGAATCCTTCCCGATTATTTTTAATTTTGATCAGGATCCTCCGACAGCAGTAAACACAGTCACTCTCAAGCCTACGCAGGCAAATACTTCAATCACATCTTCCGTTTCCGGAAATCCTGTTATCAGAGAAGTTAATGATTATATAATTTTCGACGGCTCGGTCACCGATAACGGAACGTCAAGAGACCTTACAATTTCTCACAGTACGGCGGCGGGTTCACAGGTGATTCAGATTATTTCACCGGGTACAATTCCGCTTACAGGTGCAGTTGTGAAAAACTGTATTCTGAATAATAATGATAATTCAACCGCTGCGATACTTGTTACGAATTTCAGTGCACTCGGAGGATATTTCAATAACATTACGATACAGAATAACAGCATTCAAAATGCGTGGTACGGACTATATTGCCGCGGTGTTTCGGGGAATGCGAACAATCTGAATATAACAGGAAATGAACTGAACACTGCCGCATCTCCGATACGTCAGTACGGAATTTATGCAGATGGTTTTAACGGAGTTGATATAAGCGGAAATGATGTTGCAAATTTTGAAAGTTCCGGTGATGAACTTGATGATGGCATATGGGTTGGTACGGGAACGATAAATGCAGCAATTGAAAACAATAAAATTTACAATCTCGGATATACAGGCAATAACGGATACAGTTCTCACGCAATAAGAGTTGAAACGGGCACGACATCCGCAAATGTTACGGTTGTCAATAATGCGATATATAATATTTTCGGAAGAGGATTTGATTATACAACCAATCCGGAAAATAATCCGATTGCAATTTATCTCTTGTCTGCGCAATCAGGAATAAAAATTTATTTTAATTCTATTAATCTATATGGCAGCACACTGATTCAGTTTAATGCAATGTCAATGGGAATATTCCTTGCGAGCGGTTCAAGTGCAGACACCAGAAACAACAATATTGTGAACAATCTCGGATCAGATAATTCATCTTATGCATTCGGAACGTGTGCAATTTATGCACAGACGGGCAGCACACAATTTGAAAATATAGATTTTAATAATTATTTTGTGAACCCCGTAAATCTTTCCGGAAACGGGAAAAGTATTATAGGCATTTCGAACACTACAGCTGCATATACGCTGGCAGACTGGGCTGCTGCTACGGGAAAAGATATATTCTCGGTGAACGGCGATCCGGGATATACTTCGAACACCAATCTTATGCCGTCGCCGTCGAATATTAAAAGCTGGAATGTGAATGCAGGCGCACTTCCTATGAGCGGTGTTTCTACCGATATAAACGGAAATCCAAGGAGCACATCGGTTTCAGACGGAGCAGCGGATATCGGTGCTTATGAATTCACACCGTCAACTGCATCGGCTGAACTGACAAAATCAGGTATTATATCCGACGGCAGCATATATACAATTTCTTTTGCGGGAGTGCCGGTTGCCCAAATTACATGGCACGCAAACGGCGGAACTCTGCCAACATCAGTTACCCCCGTGTTTCAACCCGGAGTTAATCCGCCGAATCCTGTTTCAGGAAGCCGCTATACAAATGAAAATTTCGACCTTACTGCCAACGGCGGCTCGGGATTTTTGTATGATATAACTATCAGGTATAATATGGCAAGGCTCGGAAGTGTTGCTTCGGAAAACGCACTCAGAATTGCAAAATATACTTCTTCATCGTGGTTTCAATATACTACGGTTCCGAATACAACAAATAAAACCGTCAATGTAACCGGATTAAATTCTTTCTCAACATTCACATTCGGTGACGGCGATGCACCGCTGCCCGTCAGTTTGCTTTCATTCATGTCGAACATAAACGGACGCGATGTAACTCTGACATGGAAGACGGAAAAAGAAATTAACAACGCGGGTTTTGAAATTGAAAGGAAATCATACGGCACGGATATCTGGGTGAAAGCGGGATTTACTGCAGGTAAAGGAAATTCTAACAACATTACAACATATACATTCACAGATAATAAACTTAATTCAGGAAAATATAATTACAGATTAAAACAAATTGACAACAACGGAAATTATGAATACTATGAATTATCCGGAATTGTAGATGTATCACTCCCCGTGAAATATTCTCTGAGCCAGAATTATCCGAATCCGTTTAATCCTTCAACGAAGATTGACTATGACCTGCCGTTTGACAGCAAAGTAAAAATTGCTTTATATGATATAACCGGCAGAGAAGCATTCATACTCATGAACGAGACGAAGCAGGCAGGATATTATACTGCGGTGCTGAACGCCTCATCACTTTCAAGCGGAATTTATTTTTACAGGATTACCGCTTCATCAGGCGGAAATAATTTTATTATGACGAAAAAAATGGTGCTTATCAAGTGACATAACGTATAAAGACAAAATTTCTTGGTACCGGGTGCCGCAAGGCATCCGGTTTTTTTTTGAGCACTCATCAAAAATTTTTATCGCCTTTTTGCCGGGCAGAGATTAAACCTGCCTGCCGGGGGCATGGGACGGTGTAAAATATTTATTTCAGTAGTATATTATTAATATAAATATTTTACTATCTTACTTTAATCTGAATTGCAAGAAAAAAATAATTTAATAAGAGTTGTATCACAGTTAAATTATTCCACCTTTTAAAAATCTTAACACACAACTTATTAGAACAAAAATTTTTGCAATCACTGTAACTGTAATTTTAATTTTTATTATTAAAATTGAAATTTGCGAGGGACAGTGGTCTCAAACGAATTGTCCTTATGGGGGAAACGTTTTATGCTTTAATGTAAGCGGGGCAATTATTCTTGCGGGAACGGATGGTGGGGTGTTTATTTCAAATGATAACGGTCTAAACTGGACTGCGAGCGGTTTAACGAATCACTCGGTCAGA
>Ga0116171_10004697_pt1 | contig 12227 bp, 13 predicted proteins | sample AD_JPNHW2_MetaG_FD_89798 | JGI IMG/M metagenome (GOLD analysis project Ga0116171, IMG submission 89798) | Active sludge microbial communities of municipal wastewater-treating anaerobic digesters from Japan - AD_JPNHW2_MetaG | ecosystem: Engineered > Bioreactor > Anaerobic > Digestate | place...
GGATTTTTTCAACACGTTCCCTATTAATCTTCTTCTTAGGATAGGCTTCAGAAATGGATTCATCAATCGCTTCCATCATGCTGCTGATCCCGGTTTTGATGCCCCGTGTCATCATCAGATTATTTTTATTGAAGATGTCTATTCGTGAGAAATCATGGCCGATGTAGAGGCTGGCAAACGTGGCTTCGCTGACGGCAATCCATTGTGTCCGAAAAATATTTTGCATGGCAAAGGGCGCAATGGTGATACCGGCAAGCTGAACCCCGATCGACGAAAATGTGTCTTTGACTTTCTCGACCGCGGATTTAGGGGCGCTATAGACAATCACGGCATATTTTGGAATACCTTGATCGTTAATTTCACCCTGCATTTCGTAGTCAAAAACCACATCTTTTTCATCTATCGGATTTTCTTTTTTGGCGGTCCAATAGATGACTTTCTCCAGTTGTTTCTTGGGAACAATCGGTATCTTCAGGCGTTGAACATTCACTTCCGCGGCGCTTATCATCGCCCAGATGTCACAATCACTTAAGGAACCTGCAAAAGCAGTGAGCGACGTTTTTAACAAATGATTAAACTCAGTGGTTCCTTTTGAAATCTGATTGCTCAGTTTCAATGTTTTTTGATCAACCAGCAGCGGCCGACCATCAAAGGTTTTAGTCATTTTGGCAAAACGGATGTCATACCGGCCAATATCGACACCGACATTGATACGGTGCTTACCTGTGAATATTCCTGGAAATTTAACAGAAGGTTTATCCGATTTTTCTTGTTGTGGAGAAGCGCCTTCAACTGCATCTGTTGCAGGTTCAGCTGTTTGCTGAGAGCCGCGAATAACTTTTAACAATTGTTCCGTGGAATTAACATCCTTATTGTTTGTCAAAAAATTTCTCCTCGACTAAAAGTATATTTGTTCTGAAGTCTCCCAGCTCTCGTAAAAGTCTCTAAATTTTGGATATTTTTATTACAATGTAATTGTTTCTTAACATATTTAATTTTCCTGATGCAAGGAAAAATTTAATTATCATCACCCTAATTTGAAAGTCATACATCATCAACTTTACTGTTTTTACTTTTGATTTTCTGTTAGCAATTTATATACCAAATGAAATAAAATACTCTTCCCGATTAAGGTAATTCAAATTAACGTTTAAAATCAAATAGATGTGATTATTGTAGCCATAAGTTATCAGTAATCTTGTATGACAAATAAGTGGTTGTTTTTATCAAAAACATGTCAATATCACCACTCTATCTACGGGAATGAACCCACACAATTTGATGGAATTTGATACACGAAAATGGTAAAAAATGAAGCCAAATCTCAAATGCTGATCAAGGAGGCGCCCTTGCAAAAGTCCAAATCTGTTTACCCCCAATCGAAATCACAAAATATTGGTGATGTTGATGTTTCGTATCTGGCTTACGAAAACGAGGGGACTCCCCTGGTTTTTCTCCATGCTACCGGTTTTCTGCCCTGGCTCTGGCACCCGATTGCCAGAGAACTTTCTCCGCCCTATCAGGCCATAGCCCCTTACTTCTGCGACCATCGCACATCAGATCCTCATGACGGCGGGCTGGGCTGGCAAGTCCTTGCTCACGATTTTGCGTCCCTGTGCCGCAGTCTCGAGTTGAAAAATCCCCTCCTTGTCGGCCATTCCATGGGCGCCACCGTTCTTGTTATGGCGAATGCCCTGTTTAATATAAACGCACGAGGCATGATCCTCATTGAACCTATTTTTCTGCCGGAGGATTTCTATAATCCGGGAATAATGGTGGAACAACACCCCCTGGCGTCAAAAGCCATCAAAAGGCTGAATCACTGGGCTAACCGCGAAGAGGCCCTCGCCTATGTCCGGTCCCGGAGCCTGTTCAAAAACTGGGACCCGGAAATGATGGCGCTTTATGTGCAGCACGGCATGATGACGGGGGATGGCGGCGGTCTTCAATTAACCTGTTCGCCCCAGAGAGAAGCCGCTCTCTTCATGGGAGGTCTGCAGCATAATCCCTGGCCCGAACCGGCGAAGACGACTTGCCCCGTCCTGATCCTGGAAGGTGAAACCAGTGAAAACCAGGCCTTTATCGACCTCAAAAAAGTCGCCTCTCTCTTTCCGAAGGGCAGCCATCGAATGGTTGAAGGCGCCGGACATCTGATTCCGATGGAACAGCCCAAGCTTGTGACAGGAATCATTAGAGACTATTTTAGAAATTGATCAACCACCTCGCGGCAAGCTGTCGAGGCATGAAATGAATATCATTATACCGTAGCAAGGTTACGGAGAATTAACGCTCGTCCCGCAGCAGCGGGATTAAAAGCAGGGGTGGCGGCTGTCCCTCACTTAAAAATTCCTTCCATTGCGATTTCGGCAATGGTTTTTCTCGTCGAAGGAAATTCCCGTTCCTGCTGACAGTCGGGCAAATCTTCTTTTTTGCCATGACGACCAATGGCAATCATGGCCTCTACTGTATAATCATCGGGCACCTGCAACTCTTTTTTTGCCCTGTCGTAATCAAAACCCTGCATCCCATGGACAACCAGATTTTTCAGCGATCCCTGCAAGGCTAGGCTGACCCAGGCGGCGCCCGCATCATACGAGTGCGTGCGGGCGGGTTTGCCTGAGTCAAATGTAGTTTTGAAAATAACAACGATCAGGACGGCGGCATTTTTCGCCCAGATTTGATTGCCCTCATTCATCAGGCCAAAGAAGGTATTCCAGTAAGGTGTGTTGCGACGGGCATAAATAAAACGCCAGGGTTGATTGTTGTTGGACGAGGGCGCCCACCGGGCTGCTTCAAAAAGAGTTTTGAGAGTCACCTCGTCTATTTCTTCACCGGACATAGCCCGGGGAGACCAACGACTGATAAAGATTTCATGGACATCATTTTCCGGTTTTCTGAAATGCTGAATATTCATAAATCACCTCTGGTTTTATGAAAGATAACATCTTTGTAAAATTTAACAGCCTTTTCTTTAAAAATCAGGCCCTTTTATAAATAATTGAGGAGGTGCTTGACATTCTGAATTGAAAAATATATAAAGCCCAACTTGCTTAAACACCGGGCTTAAGACGTCCCCATCGTCTAGAGGCCTAGGACACGGGCCTTTCACGCCTGTAACCGGGGTTCGACTCCCCGTGGGGACGCCAAAATAATTGAGGGGTTAACCCATTGCGGTTAATCCCTTTTTCGTTGGCGTGTCCCTCTTTTAAAACAAACATACACTAGTCGATAAATCATTGTCAATTTTCTTAAGATAAATCTCTGTCATTTTCTGATTTTCATATCACAATAAAACAAGATTAATATAATTCCCTATCGGGAATATAATACCTGAGTGCCACTAAATAAGCGATTATTATTCCCGAAAGGGAATGGAGAAGAAAGAATCATAAAGTCCTGCCTTGCCAGGACTCGCCCAAAACAATGAACCATTGGTTGAACATTTTTATCGTATCCAGGCGTATCCGCCGACTTTACAAAAACCCTTGCTTTAATTATCACCTGATGATAATTAACATAACCATGAAGGATAAACGCTATTCCAAGGGAAAAGGGGATGAAACCCTTTTCACTCTGCTGCATTTGGACGGTGAAATCTTCCCCATGGATAGCGGCTATTGGACCAAGTTCGAGGTGTATCGGGTAGAGCCTGAACCGCATATTCCTCACGGCATCCGTTATTCCCTGACCCTTCATGACCGCTATAACCGGCGGGTCTTGGGATTCGACAACGCCCATGCCGTCAGGCCTTCAAGAAAGGGTTACGGTGCCCGGAAGATCACTTGGGATCACAAGCACAAATGCGACAAGATATCGCCCTACGATTACGCATCTGCTAGTCAGTTGCTGGAGGATTTTTGGTGCGATGTCGAGCAAATCATAAATCAAGACGGAAAGGTAGAAAAATGAATCAGAAAGTGCTTCACATCGGCATCATTTCCTATGAGGATTATAAAAAGCGATCCTTGGCCATTGCCCGGGGAGAATACCGCCCGCAGCCCGATGAACCCAAGATCTGGTTTGAATCTCTGCAATCCATGGCGCAGATTCTCAGCAACGAAAACCAATTGCTGCTGAAAACAATTATGGAGCGGAAACCGGAATCGTTAAAAGAATTGGAAGCGGCGACTGGACGGAGCAGTAGCAATCTATCTCGAACCCTGAAGACGATGGCCCGGTTCGGCATAGTGAAGATGGAGAAGTTGCAACGAAATATCAAACCCGTCGTCGAAGCGACGAACTTCACGGTTCAGTTCGGGCTATATGCCAACCGAGATTCTGAAGAGGGTGTGGACACCGTCGGGAACTAAAATTAAAGTACAGACAAGAAGGCAACCCTGATCCTCTCTGGGTTGCCTTCTCTTTTTTGTGATCTCTGCTTGCTCTAGCGGTTTTTTTCAGAAGAGAACGTTGTCGATCTTTCCCGCTCACACCATGTAAGATCATATCAAATTTCAGCGCTGGTTAAATATTCGGAGCAATTATTCCGCCGGGGCTTCTTCTTTCTTTTTACGGGGCTTCTTCGGAACCTCCCCTTCTGCAGCTTCAGCCGGTTTCTTTTTGGGTTCTTTTTCCGCCGACGCTGCTTTCTTTTTCGGCTTGGTTTCTTTTTCCGGCGCGGCCTGGACTTCTTTCGGCGCGGATTTTTCCGCCAGCTTTTTCTCTTTAGCCTGCTTCAATGCCTCGATCTGTGCTACGTTCTTATCAAAAGCGGCGATACGAATATTCGTTTCTTTGATTTGCGATTTTAGCTTTTTCACCAGAGGATCACTCTGAGCTTTTTCGCTCGCGACCCCTTGTCCGGCCAGTTTCGCAAGCCGCAGCTCCAGCTTTTTTTCCAATACCCGGCGTTGCTCGATCCTTACGTCTTTACTTTTTGATGCCATTTTATCCTCCCCTGAAATTTTCCAGAATAATTTAAGTTGCCCGCAAAAATAGCAATATTTTCATGGGAAAGCCATAAATATTTTTAGAAATCGTATCATGGATATTATGACACTCTAACATCTTTCCGCTTTCCTTCGCTGCAGTAAACCAATTGTTTCAATATGCTCCGTTTGTGCGAACATATCCAAAGGCTGAAGGTTTTGCAGATCATAGCCATGCTCGTTTAGAAACTTTACATCCCGAGCCTGCGTGGCCGGATTACAGGAAATATAAATAATATGTTGTGACGCCAAACTGGCAAGCGCTGCAAGCGCCACCGGGCTCAAACCTGTGCGCGGTGGATCAAGAATGATCACATCAACTGCATCCATCTTTTGCGCCTGATCCTTCAAAAACTCTTCAATATCACCGCAGATAAACTCCGTGTTTTCTATCCTGTGCCTTTCGGCATTTAAGCGCGCGCAATCTACGGATTTTTTATTAATTTCGACGCCGATCATCCGCCGGGCATAAGGCGCCAAAAAAATGGAAAAAAGGCCTGAACCGCAACAGGCGTCGATGATGGTTCCTACCTTTTTTTGATCCATCAGGCGACATACCTCATCGACCATCCGGTCCGTTAAATATAAATTAGCTTGAAAAAAACCCGTGCGGGGAATCAGAAATTCCCTGTCTTTTACCTTACGCACAATGGTCTCTTTGGAATTTTCCGGCACACCCGACCAAAATATTAAATCACTTTGATCGAATGAAATATCTCCTTTTGTTCTTGCCTGCTGAATCTGAAGATTAATGGTTTCATCCATAATCTCGCAGCGCTCAATATCCATCATTCTACCGCCGGAAATATCCATAAAACCCAACTTGAAGCCTTCGGCCGTTTTTGCGGCATGAAGTTGAGCCTTGCCTCGGTAGGCATAAATCCGCGGAGAAGGAATGACCTCGGCAACCGGCGGCTGCGCTATGCGGCCGATTTTTAAAAAAGCCTCCTCCACCTGCTTTCGCTTAATTTTCAATTGAGATTCGTAATGGATATGCTGATAAGAGCAGCCACCGCACTCTCCATAATAACGGCAAAGCGGTTGGATCCGTTGGATCGAGGGCTCGATAATTTTTAACACACGCCCCCGGGCAAATTTTTTCTTGCGCTCAACAATCTCAATTTCCACGATATCTCCAGACGCGGTGAAAGGTACAAAAATCACGAAACCCTCCACGCGCCCGATGCCGTGACCGCCAAAAGCAACGGATTCAATTTTCAGACTAAAACGATCCCTGATCTGCATAACCATCCTGTGAAACTTTCTATCGTATATTCGGGCGCCGGAGTCAAGAAGCTGGGGTATTTTTCTTTACAATTCGCTCTATTGTTGTTAAGAAAATCCACAACTAACAATCATAAGGAATTCATGATGAGCGCTCCCAGAAACTCCATCTTGTGCCCCAATTGCCGAAAACTGATCAGTCTGGATGAACCAGCCTGTCCCTATTGCGGGCTGATCCGGCCCGGCCTGCATGAAACCGCGGGGAAACTGCAAAATATCCTCTTCGCTTTTGAACCGGTTAAAACGATCATCTATGTCAATATTGCTTTTTTTGTTCTGTCGTTGCTGCTGAATCCGCGGGGAATTTTTATGGGAGGTAGCCCCCTGGGCTTTCTATCACCTTCCGACCAGAGCCTGTTTCTGCTGGGCGCGACCGGCACAATTCCCGTCTTCCATTATCACAACTTCTGGAGCCTTCTGTCAGCCTCCTTTCTCCATGGCGGAATTCTGCATATTGTTTTCAACATGATGGCGTTATATCAACTGGGGCCGTTTGTGCTTCGTGAATTCGGCATCCACCGTTTCATGAACATTTACATCCTAACCGGTATCGTCGGTTTTGCCGTTTCCGTGCTGGCCGGCGTCCGTTTTACGATCGGCGCGTCAGCCTCCATTTGCGGACTGATCGGCGCGATTATTTATTTCGGGAAAAGCCGCGGTGGATCGTACGGAGAGGCCATCTACAAACAGGCGCTGGGATGGGTGGTCGGCCTGATCATCTTCGGATTTCTCTTTAGCGGCATCAATAACTGGGCGCACGGCGGCGGTCTTCTGTCGGGACTCCTCATAGCGTATTGGATGGGTTACAACGATCAGAAGTCAGAGAGCGCCTGGAATAAAATTCTGGCTTACGGGTGCATATTAATCACCGCAGGCGTTCTAGTCTGGTCGGTCGGCTCTTCGATCTACTATAAAATTTCGGCGTGAAGGTTGTTGACAGATCAAAAACCTTACTCTATAGGGCAAGTATCAATTTTGTGTCGAGTCACTGATTGTGAGGAGGGAAACCGATGAAAACAAAAATTCTATTATTATTTGCAATAGTCTGCCTGCTTTTCGGCTGCAATGCCGCCATGGTCATAAACGGCAAGGTCATGGGCATCAGCTCCGGTGCATTCATTTACGAGGACGGCTATCTGACAACACAATACAAGGCGGATATCGAACCGGTCTGGAAGGCCTGCGAAAAAGCTGTGAACGAATTAAATGGCCAGCAGACACAAAAGGAACGTAATATTTCCACAGGATCGATCAAGACGGTCATTTCGGATGAAAAGGTGATCATCCTGGTTGAATATATCGGAAAGGATTTAACGTCCGTTTCCGTTCTTTCCGGCGTTGTCGGCAACAACATGGCAGACCGGATCATTCAGGACAAAATCGCCGCGAATATCGGCAAACCCTGACCACCGGATTGCAGGGGCGCGCGGCATAAGCTATGCGGCCATGCGTCCTTGTTTGGTTCCGTTCGGTCGAGTCTTTTCTTTGTTCGGTCGAGTCTTTTTGACCTTTTGTTCGGTCGAGTCTTTTTGACTCGACCGTTTCTTTTCCTGTTTCTTTTTTCGACTCGACCGTTTCCCTTCTCTATGTTAAAAACCCATCATGACTAAAAACTTCAAATCCAAAGAACCCGGCATTCCTTATTTTGTCACATTTACCGTTGTTGAGTGGTTAAATGTTTTTACCAAGCCACAATACATACGCGTTCTCTGGGACAGCCTGCAATATTGCCGCAAGGAAAAAGGTCTGAAGCTCTATGGTTTTGTTTTTATGACCAACCATCTGCATCTCATCATCAGCGCTGATCTCGAAGACGTCAAGCTCTGGCAGGTTATTAGGGATTTCAAAAAATTCACCGCGCAGAAAATTATTCAGATGATGCAGAAAGAAGAAAACCGGCGGTGGATTCTGGATGTCATGAAAGCAACGGGAGCGCAAAACAATGCTAACACGCAGTATCAGTTCTGGATACAGGATGACGGAGCGGAAGAAATCCAAAGCGATAAATTCTTTTTACAAAAATTGACCTACATCCACGAAAACCCAGTACGGGCACAGATGGTTACCGATGCCTGCAGCTATGCCTGGAGTTCAGCCAGGTTGTATGAAAATAATGACTTCCACTTGATTGATCGGTTGGAGCTGTGAATTTGGTTGGTAAGCTTGGATTTGGTCGAGTCAAAAAGACTCGACCAAACATTTAGACACGACCAAACATTAGTTTCTCTCTTTACCTTTGTTCGGTCGAGTCTTTTCGCTTTGTTCGGTCGAGTCTTTTGTTCGGTCGAGTCTTTTTGACTCGACCGTTTCCTATAATTTCCTCACCAGTAATCCTTTTAGATAGCGGCCTTCGGGATGTCCCAGGCACAGCGGATGATCCGGCCCGGCTTCCAGTCTGGCCAGCAACTGTAAGTCCACTTGCGCGTCGCCCGCCGCTCCCTGCACAATTTTGCAAAACAGCTCTTCTTCGATAAAATTGGAGCAGGAAAATGTCGCCAGCATCCCGCCGCGGACCAGATGCTTCATGGCCTGCATATTGATTTCTTTGTAACCGCGAGAGGCTTTAGGTACATCTCGTTTTGTTTTCGCAAACGCCGGCGGATCAAGAATAATCAGATCAAAACTTTCCCGCAGATCGCGCAGATATTGAAACACATCCGCGTCGATCACCGGATGATCCTCTATCGAAAAACCATTGAGACGCATGTGCTCCAAAGCGGCGGAGCAGGCGGATTTGGAGATATCCAGAGAAACGACTTTCTTCGCCCCGCCTGCCGCACAGTAAATCGAAAACGCGCCGGTATAGCAAAAGCAGTTTAAAATAGTTGCGCCATCAGAAAGCGCGCCCAGCTTTTCTCGATTGACGCGCTGATCCAGAAAGAAACCCGTTTTCTGCCCGCTGATAAAATCTACGTCAAACGAATAACCGTTTTCCATCACCCGTGCGGTGCCGGTGTGATCTTCACCATAAATAAACCCTTTGCGCTCTTCGAGCCCTTCTAATCTGCGCGAACGCCCGGAGCTCTGTTCGTATATCCTTGCTGGTTTCAGATGAAAGATCAAGGCATCCAGAATATTTTGTTTTTGTTTTTCCATACCAGCCGTGGTCAGGGAGATGGCCAGCGTATCATGATATACATCCACAATCAGGCCGGGGCATCCGTCGCCTTCGGCATTGATCAGGCGATAGGCATTGGTCGTCGCGTTGATCAGCCTCTGACGCAACCGAAACGCCGTATGAACACGTTCATTCCAGAAAGCGGCGTTCACAGCCTTGTCGCAATCCCGGCTTAAGACACGAAAGGATATATCCGTTTTACTGTTGAAAAATCCCAATGCCAGCATCTGGCCCTTGGTATCTCCGGCCAGCACTACATCACCGTCGGACGGCTTGCCGTTAACCTTGTCGATTGCGCCGGAGAATACCCACGGGTGTCCTCGTAAGAGCGCCGCTTCCCTGCCGTTTTTCAGCGTGATCTCGGGATAATTTATTTTCGTCATGATGGCCTATCTAGCTTTTCGTGCTTGAATTTGCAAGCCGGATTGTATTATACAAATCAAAAGGACAAAATTTATGCATGCAGTCATCATGGCAGGCGGAAGAGGCACACGCTTCTGGCCTAGAAGTCGGGAAAAGAAGCCGAAGCACTTACTGGATATTGTCAGCAACCGGACTATTATTCAAGAGACAGTTGACCGCATCAAACCGCTCATCAAACCCAAAAATATTCTGATTGTCACGGGCCGGAAACATGCACGGGAATTGATGCGGCAATTGCCGGAAGTTCCCGCTAAAAATATTCTTATCGAACCAATCGGCCGCAACACAGCCGCCTGCATCGGCCTGGCCGCCGTTCACATTCAGAAAAAAGCCAAAGACGATGTTATGGTTGTCCTACCCTCTGATCACGGCATTGGCGATCCTGAAAGATACAGAACAGTCATTGCCGCGGCAGCCCGGGTCGCCGAGAAAGAAAATACGCTCGTCACCATCGGCATTCAGCCCACCAGCCCGCACACCGGATTTGGCTATATGGAAGGCGGCGCATCCATTGGGCAGGTTGCAGGCCATGCGTTGCTTCGTGTGAAATCTTTCCGCGAAAAACCGGATCGCCGGCAGGCCCAGGCCTTTTTGCAAAGCGGCAATTTCTTCTGGAACAGCGGCATGTTTGTCTGGAAAGCCTCAACGATATTAAACGAGATCGAACGGTTTCTGCCGGATTTATATTCAGGACTGATGACCATCAAATCCTCTCTGGGGAAATCCTCGGAGGCCAAAATCCTATCCACGATCTACAAAGGACTGACGCCGATCTCCATTGATTATGGCGTCATGGAAAAAGCCAAAGACGTGTTTGTGATTCCGGCAAGTTTCGGCTGGAGCGACGTGGGAAGCTGGGATGCCTTGTGGGAAATATCATCCAAGGACGGCCGGGGCAATGCGTTGGCGGGAGGATCTCAAGCTATTTTTGAAAGCACGGAAAATGCTTTGGTTTACAGCCCGAACAAACTGGTGGCGTTGGTCGGCATGAAAGACGTCATTGTGGTTGAAACAAAGGATGCCCTGCTTATTTGTAAAAAAGGTCGATCACAGGACGTCAAAAAAATCGTGGACGCGCTGGCAGCGAAAAAGCTGACACAATATTTATAGGAATTACCCTGCTGCTATTTAAGATAGACCGGTTTTCCTTTCACGGCAAAGGTCCCTTCTTTCAGCTTATCGGTTATAATCCCCAGACTCGTTCGTTCATCATCAAAGGTAATGATCAGAATGTTCGGCTGCCGTCTTTCATGGGTTTTAACACCGTCAATTTTCTTCAGGATAGTCCCTATCCTTTTACTGGCGCCTCATGAAAAACATCCGGGAATGGTCAATTGTACAATTCTTTCTGCCGCCACGGCAATATTCGCCAGAGACATCAGGAAAATGAACATTAAAAAAAGACTCGCTATTTTCTTCATTATAAACTCCGCATTTGCTATTTCTCAGTTTAATTACGTCAAGTCCACAAAAGATGCAACGGCAATTTGCGATTGACAGGGCTCGCATGTTTAGCATAGAAAAGCCGATAAAAAGAAAGGAAGTCCCTATGACGATCTCTTTATCTTCACCCCTCATTCTGGCTTCCGCCTCGCCGCGCCGCAAAGAACTTTTACGCTCCGTGGGGTTAAAGTTAAAAATTATTCCCGCTCATGTGGACGAAACGTATATTAACGGCGAAAGCCCGCGAACGCACGTCCGAAGGCTTTCAAACGACAAGGCGATGGTGATCGCCCAAAAACATCCGAACGCCTTGGTGCTGGGAGCGGATACCATTGTTGTGATCGACGGCCTGATCCTGGGAAAACCCGAAAATAAAAGCCAGGCGCGGGCAATGCTGGAGCGATTGAGTAATCGTCAGCATACCGTCTTCACCGGCTTTACAATTGCTTCAACCGTTTCCGGGATATCAAGAACCAAAGTCGTCCAGTCAGCCGTGCGATTCAAAAAAATCAGCCCCGAGGAAATGGATTGTTACGTCAACTGCGATGAGCCTTACGACAAAGCCGGAGGCTATGCCGTTCAGGGGATGGGCGCGTATTTCATCAAGGCAATCCGCGGCTCTTATACCAATGTCATCGGTTTGCCGCTATGTGAAGTTTTGGAAGAATTAAAAAGAATTGATGCAATTCATTTCAGGTAGATGATCATGGAAACAGACATCAGCTCTAACGTCAGTTTAATCCGTCAAAGAATGGAAGTCGCCTGCTCGCGCTGCGGACGCGATCCCCGAAGCGTCAGACTAATGGCGGTTTCAAAAACTGTGGCGCCAGAACGCATCCGGCAAGCCCTGGATGCGGGTGTTACCCTGCTGGGAGAAAATTACGTACAGGAAGCCAGGGAAAAAATTCCCGCCATCGGACACGTTGCCGAATGGCACATGATCGGCCACTTACAAACCAACAAGGTTAAATACGTTGTCAACTTGTTTGACTGGATTCATTCCGTTGACCGCTTGGAACTGGCACGGGAAC
>Ga0116171_10004698_pt1 | contig 12225 bp, 10 predicted proteins | sample AD_JPNHW2_MetaG_FD_89798 | JGI IMG/M metagenome (GOLD analysis project Ga0116171, IMG submission 89798) | Active sludge microbial communities of municipal wastewater-treating anaerobic digesters from Japan - AD_JPNHW2_MetaG | ecosystem: Engineered > Bioreactor > Anaerobic > Digestate | place...
CAGGGGCTTTCACCACATTCGCAACAAGGGGCATTCACTGTTACACTACGAGTGAGGCCGTTGAAATAGAGGGTATCAAGATAGCTTGAGTGTGCACGAAGGGTGAGAGTGATTATATCACCACAAGCTACACTCCAGTCATCAATGTCAATAATCTGGTTTACAGGAGTAGGACATCCTGCAACTTTGTACCATTCAGTTACATTCCCTTTACAAGGATAGGATGAGGAACATCCTTTAATTTTGTCTGAACGTTTGCTACCTTCAAGATAGCTGTTATCCCTACCCTGTGCAAGGTAGAAATAGGGAGCAGCAGCAATGTTTCCAGCATTGGCTGTTGCATAGGTGTTAAGAAATACGCCAAACTGACCATCAGTAAGGTCTTGTGTACTTCCAGAGCTGGGCACAGTTGTCTGGCTCACTGGCACCACAAAGAGAGTGGTCAACGAAAAATCCATTTTGTTTTGTTTTTAAAGGTTATTATTCATTTGTCTGTATTCTAAACTGTGCACTTTGCACAGCAGAAGCATTCTCTGTATACATTGCAAGTGATTGCACTGTAAGGTCTACAAGTTCATCTTCAAGATACTCTTCAAGTTCACAGTTTACATTAGCTGAATCTGTTCCATCGAAATTAACATATCCCTCTTTATCTATTTTTACAGGATAGCGAAGATACATTAAATATAGTTTCTTTGGGGTGAATGTACCATCTGTAAATACAGAAAGCTCATCTGAAGATATAATGTTGAAAGTTTCCTGATATTCAAATGAGGGTTTGTAATGTTCATTATTCAGAAGAAACTGTAAGTCTCCATGTTTGGCAAGGTCTCTGTTTATCCATATAATCCTATCCTTGCATCTTCCTTTGTCGGCAAGTATATAACTGTCAACATAGAACATATATGTAGGGGATAGGTTAGCTACACTTGTCACCCATTGATTTAGTTTTTTGTCTTTTTCTATAAGAGGTAGAGGATGATCTATATAATCTTCTACCAAACTCTGTAAGTCTTCATACCTCTTTTTGAATCCATCAAACCCAATTCCACTTACAACACTTATACCATCTAGTTTTTGCTTGATGAGTTTTATTTGTGCTTCATTTAAAGCCAATATCTTATCTTCAAGCTGTATCTGCTGGTGTTCATTAGTAGATAGCTTATTTAGCTTTTGATCTATTTTGTATAATAAACTATCTACTAAAATCATACCTTCATTAATTTTTTAGCTTTTAGCTTTTGTTCAAGGGCAATCAAATCCTCCTGATGATCTTCATCTGCAAGGAATTTTACAAGGGTTTCTTCACTATCAGCCACCTCATATTCTCCCTCTTTAATCTTACCGTTTGGTTGCATTCTATAGACAGAATGTGCAATGGCCTGTTTTACCAAGTCTTTTATATGAAGAATATTGTCCTTCATATCAGCAAACCTGTTGAATATTTCAATTGTAGAAAGTCCCTTGAATTCTCCTGCTTTAAACTCTGATTGTTTAAGAATATCATCCACTAAATTGTAGACAAGCTCTTCCTTTGTATTATCAGAAACAGGAAGTCCAAGAAGTCTGGCAATCTTTCTCTTCCTTTCAGGAGTCATTGTATCGAATTTCGTAATGGCTTTGTTAATAAGAACTTTCTTCTTATACACCACCTGATTTTCGATTTCATCATCTACCACGTAGAATTGAGTGTCAGCAGGAAACTCTCCTCTCTCCCAAGCTTGATATGAGGATGCTATTGTAGGGTGTACCCTCAACCAAGAGAATTGTAGTTCTACAAGAGGTTGTGTTAAGTCAAACAAATTGTCCCCATCTGATAGCTTTGCTGGCTGTACATGCATTGTATCATAAGTTGATGTACTCTTTGCATAATTCCAGAAATCAGAACGAGGCCCAAGGTCTACATCAAATGCTGCTTCCAGTTTCTTCTTTAAATCTGTTACTCTTTTAATTTCAAGTTCCCTTTCAGTTTTATCCTGTATCCTTTTGATGTAAGCTGCATCAGGGTCTAATCCTGTCCTATACTTACCATCCAATTCTTTATAAGGATATTTAAACACCCCTGTTCCGGGAATTCTTGCCATTCCTTTTTGAGATAGTGAGGATTGCATTGTTTGCATTCCTGATGAACTATACTCCTTTTTAATCGTAGAAATCTTACCTATCTTGCCCATATTTTTAGTTGTTTATTATTGTTGATTTTTGGAGATGTGCCCCCCTTTTTATCGGGGGGCTTTCTCCTATTTTAAACACATTACTGCGTCAGTTATAAGATGCTATCTTATAGGGGGTTAGAACTGTGGAAGCTCTTCTATGAGGACTGTACGAGAGAGGTCTTCAATAAAGACATCACAACGGTCTTCCATCCAAAGAGTATATCCGGGGAATTTATTTGCTGAACTCATACCCTGTGAACGAGCAAATCCCAAGTGGTGAGCCCTGCCATCAACATATCCCCATGTCATAGAAGGAGCACCTTCCATACGCACTTCACGGATGTTGTTAACCAATGAGCCATCACTCATGGGAGATACATCGAATACAAAGAATACAGGTGTGCTCTTCTTATTCTGTCCAAATTCCAAATTAGTCTGAGGAAGGTCAAGTTCTTTCAGGTGGATGAGTTCTACACGTCCTGATTCTCTTGTCACCATTGAGTCAAATGCAAATGCATAAGTGAGGTGGTTCTGAGGGGAGGCTGTAGTTACATTTCCTGATTCAGCAGCATTTACAGTGGTCATGAATGTCAATCCTGAATTCATTGCATCTGCTTTCAGTGCCTGCTGGAATACATCAAAGCCTGCTTCATTAGTATAGAGTTTTACATGACGGTCTTTTACATCAACACGCCTGTAGTAGAGGTCTCCAAACACTGAACGAATCAGATTGGCTGAGAATTCACCCCTGTTATATTGTACAAGGTTTCCATTGTTCCTCATACGATGATATACGCCTGCTGATGTACGTTTGAGTTCCTGCCTGCTTCCACCAGATTTAACTGTTCCCGGCTTACCCCAAATCATACGCTTCACCTTAAGCTCAAGCATCTGTTTACGCATCCAGAATTCAATAAAAGGTTCCCATTTTACATCCTGTCTGGTAAGAGGAAGCTGATTACGCCTCTGTGGGGCATATACAAGGATATCAAGCGGTTTGTTTGAAGCATCCCTTAACATACGTTCATCTGCCCATTTAGTAATTGTATGTTCAAATCCATATCCACTTGAGAGTGATTCAAACATCTGAATTTTTTCACCCAAGCGGGGAAGTCCCATTAAATCCTGATCAAATTCCCCAATTGAGCCATCTACAAGTTCCAGTTCATTTCCCACCTTGAGAAATGTAGAACTTACAAAGTCAATCAGAGGATTGTCAGATACTAGAGTGAATGTGTAGAGCCATCCTGCATTCCAAGGCAGAGGGTCTTTGATAATGTACCAACGGGGGCCATACTGACGGCTACCCACCGCTACAATACCATTCATTGAAAATTCATTAGAGTCAAGAACAGCCTGAAATTCCTGTCCATCAATCCCCGGTTTTGCAAGATCAAGAGTACTCTGAGGAATATCTATAATCTTGGGGAATTTATAAGGCACCTGAACTTCCCACTTCCAAGCATCGCTGTTGTTTTGGATGTAGAAAGGAGTGCTCTTATTAATCATGTCGAGAAAGTCATTGCTGTACAATGTACTCTGTGTGTAGAGGCTGATGATTTTTTTATCATAATCAGCCGGAGCATCGCTGTGGAAAGATTCCAAGTGATTGCTGTCTGTAAGTTTACCTACAGCACGTTTGTCCATCGAGGCAACACGACTGTAGACGTAACCTGTGAGGCCGGGAATTGTCTGAATAGCCATTTTTGTTTTTGTTTATGTTTATAATCCTAAAGAAAATGAATTGTTATTCGGTGTTACATTCTTCTGTTGGGGTGTTTTGTCTGCTTTTGCCAAGTGTCCAAATATATCATTTGTTGCTTGTGTCACCCCCGTCTTTTTAATAGTGGAGAGAGTTGGGTCTTTTTCCAGCACCTTTAGAAGTAATGCCACCTTCACTTTCTTTGCATGATTTTCTGGAAGTTTTAAATCCAAAATTGAGCGATCAAAGTCTGTTAGCCTTTCTCCCTTAGAAGTTTGCCACTTATCCACCAATAAAAAGTCTTGTAGTTCGCTTGCTAATTTTGGATTTATTGGAATACCATCAAAATCCTTTGTTTTTACTTTTTCATTCAGAATTGTTTTTACATTCTGAATGTATTGATCTCTTATAGCCTCTTTTTGCTCCTGTTCTATTTGAGCTTGTCTTTCGAGGTCTTCTAGTTTTTTTGCTTCCTTTTTAACAAGAGCTTTATGATGTCTGGCAGATACAGCTTCCAAGTCAGCATAACTTTTTAGTCTTTCCACCTCTGCGTTAATTGCATCATCTTCCCACCCTTGTTCAGTTAGAGACTGTCTCATTACAATCTCCTGATTCTCTTCTTTTGTTAGGTCAAGTTCTGCAAATTTTACTATGGTGTTATATACACCAAAATAATCTTTAGGACTCACACCTTTTACATATATGGCATCAAATGCTTTTTGATAGTCATCACCAAACTTCCCGATAAAATTATTAATCATATCAAGAGCACCTTTTTGTTTCTCTGTATTAAACCTTTCGAGAAACTCTTCAGGAGTTTTCACTGTAATATCTTCTTCTCCTTCTCCTAATGTAAATACACCAAGTTTTAAAAGGTCTTTACCAAGAGCTTCAAATTGCGAGAATGTTTCTTCTGCTGGTGTGGCAGGAGGAGCATCTGTAGCAAGGGGAGGTTCAATAGGGGCTTCTTCTTCATCTGATAGGAAGTTTTTCAATACCTCTTCCCCTGTATGTTCTTCCGGGGGAGCATCTGTTGAAAGTTCTTTACCTTTTTTTACATCAGGTTTAACAGGAGCGGGAGGAGGAGTTGATTCCTCTACTATTGGTGTTATACCCTTTGGATCAGCAGATTGGGTTTCATCTTCATACAATCCTTGAAGAAGATCAAGGCTACCTACAAGAGGTTCTTCTATCCCAAAATTTGTAAATGAGGGACTATCGTTGCTATTATTATCAACCATATTATGTAGTTTATTATTGGTTTACGATGTAAAATTATAACAATTTTGATTACAAAATCAAGCGATGCAGAGAAAACAATTGCTTTTTGAATTTAATATAGCATTAGGGTTTTTTCTTTGTTTTTGGTTTATTTGCCCTTCCCTTAGCATTCTCTTTTGCGACAAGAAGATCGTTCCTCATGTTTTCACGCTCCACCTGTAATTTCTCTTTTTCTAATTGTAGCTTTTGAAGGGATTCTGCTTGTTTTGCAGAGAGTTCTGCTTGCTTTAATTCATGTTCTCTTAATGCAGCAGCTTGTTCTCCTGCAAACTTACTTACTTCCAAGGCATCTGGAATACCGTTAGTATTAGTGTCTTCACTCTCCACCTTTCCAAATCCCATTGCCTGAATTATGGCAATCTTTTCTTTGGAAATTCTATCAAGTTGTTTATTAATATTATCATTCTCCATTTCCATTTGCTTTTCGGTTTGAGCAGCTTCTATTTGTGCAGCAGCAATTTCTCTTTCCTGTTCTATTTTCTGCTGTTCCATTTTTTGTGCCTGCTCCTGCATAGCAATTTGCCTGTCCCTGAGTTCTTTGAATGTCTTCTTCATTTGCCTCATACTCTTTGTAGAATAGAGTTCTATAATATCATAGAGAGTTGCACCATTTTGCATAGCTGCCTGACCAAGAGCCCTTATTTCATTAAACATTTGTGTATCTTCAGGACGATTAGTAGGAAATACTTTAAGGTCTCTCAATTTAAGTTCATTGCCATTCACCTGTATAAATGCTGATTCTCCCTCATTAGTTATATAAGAAAGAGTAGAGACAGGTTTTTGACTTTCTATATACATAGAGGCGTCTATAATTGCCTGATAGAGCTGCCCTAATACATATTCATGGGCTACAAACAATGGTTCCGTCTGAGAATAACTCTGTTGTATTGCAGTGTTTGTACCTGTTGCGCTTTCAGATGCAGAAACTGAGCCCATCCTTTGTTTTGACATGCCTACAAGTTCCCAACATTCATTCTTCATCTGTACAGCAAGGTTATATCTCGCCTGTATTTCGTTAGTACGTGTAAGGTCTACATTTTTTGCAATAGATTGATTTGTAACAGCAGCCTTTGTGTTCTCAGGGGAGTCATCATCAAACATAATACCCCTCTGCCTTGCATCCATTTCCCATAGATCAATAGCATCCTGCTCATCTCCATCTTTCACTCTCGGTACTCTCCTTATATTAATAGAAGCAACATTCCCTATTTCCTTTTTAAGAAGTTCAAAGAGTTGGTTCATACATACATTGTATATCACTTGGAAGGGCTTCATTAAATCTACCAAACTCCTTGCTTCTGTATTCTTTATTTCATATACGGTGCCAATGATGGGGCAATAATCAAGAAGCCTGAATGGTTTTATATGATAGATGTCTGGACCAATCTTTATTCCCTGCCACCATTCATTGATCCATCCCCATTCTAATGATTGCTGTGTAGGGATTGTGCCAGACTTGTAATTTTCATCTACAAGAATGGTTTGTTCATTTCCCATTTCATCCAAATATGTAAGCTTTCCTATTTTTTTCTTGCTAATCCAATAAGCTCTTACAACAACATATTTATAACCAAAGGCAGAAACATTTGATGTAAGTCCTAAGAAGTCTTTAAGCCCATCATTGTTTTCCTTCATTTCAGATTCTATCATCATTCTTGCCTGAAGGATATAAGGATCATAGGTGTCATATTGAATAGAATCAATACCCGGAACAGCATTTGGGTTTCCTAAGTTTGATTCCCTTACATTGATAAGTCCATAATCCTGTAGAGATGTGCGTAGATGATCTATCTCTTCTTTTGTAATATCAGGAATACTCTCTATAATTTCAGAAAGTTCCAGCACCTTTACAGTACCACAAGCATAAGCTCCCTGCACCCTGCCTGTAGGATCAGAAATATATTTCCTGTCAGGAGTGGTGAGCATCCATATATTTTTTGGATTCTCCACTTCTATGTTAAATCCCACCTTAGAATTATCTTCATAGAGATGATAAAACTCCCTTGAGGCGATTCCTAAATCCCTAAATGCTTCTTCACTCTTTTCTTTTAAATTGAAATCAGCTTTTATACAAGTGAGTGTGTGGTTGGCCCATTTTTCAGCAACAGATGTATAACTATCCAATTGATCTTTCACTTGCTCTAATGTCATTTGTCCTACCTCCTCCTCAGAAACATCCTCTCCTGCCATTGCAAGTTTCTCAATAATTTTAGCCTTTGCCTGATTTATAACAAATTCCTGCAACACCTGTGTCTTATATTCTAATTCTTCAGCTCTGCTATCATCATCAAAAGCCTTCACTCTGTAAGTGTCAGGTCTTTTACTCATTTCCCCAATTAATTCATTAATCGGGGTGGTGATGATAGAATAATGCTTAACATATTCTGGAAGGTCTAAATCTCTCTCCAGCATTTCTGTAAAACTCTTCACTTCAGGAGTTTCATAAAAATCCTGTGAACGGAGAATTCCTTTCATTAAATCATAATTCTTTACAAAGGATTCCCTGTTTTTAACATATTCTGCATATGCCCTATTAGCAAAATAATCCATTGTATTCTTTTGCCATCCCGGTTGCTGTTTCTCTTTTTCAGTTTTAAACTGATCGGGGAATATATTCAAATAAGCATACCTGATAGTAGAATCCTTGCTGTATCGTATGATTGCCATGTTTTATTATTTTAAGTAAATAGCCTTTGTCTATTTTTACTAAATGTATTTTTTGCCCCAACAAATAATGGGGGCTTTTCTCTTTTAATATATGAAGCCTTTGTTCTTGTTCCCTCACCCACTACCCCAAGAAGAGGGTCGAGTTTCATTGCAAGAGCTATCGCTAATTCACTGGAAACTATGCGGTCAAAGTTTCCATCCTCAGTAAATTGTATAATCTCTTCCAATAACATTACATCTTGTATTCTTGACACTCCCAACACCTCTTTTATTATATGTCCTTCTTCATCTTTTTCTACATAAATTACTTCTTCCATGTATTTTTTTAAACATTCATGTAGGAAATCTCTTATCTTCTCAGCACTCCTGTGTATACCATAATCTCTATTTACTGTACTATTTGGAACTATCTCTCTCATCCAAGCTGGTTGAGGTTCAAGATATCTGGCATCTCCTTTTGAGATCATATAATCAATAAAGGATATTTCATCATTTTCTACAAGTGTGCGAGCATTATAATATTTTATAAGAAGTCTTGCTTGTTCATTCCATGTTTCTTTTTTATCTGGCCTTGCTGCATAACTTGCAACAAGCATATCTTGATAGCTCTCTCCTATAATTGATGTCATTCTTTTATATATATAAATTGATCCAAGGGAGTCACTGTATGCTGCCTTCATGACCCTGTAGCTGTCAACACCAGAAACGTATAACCCATAAGGAGGATTTTCTATTGGAAACTCATATATAACTATAGGAGCATCTTTGTTATCTGATGGTTTTAGTGGAAAGTTTGTAATTGGAGACTTATCTGTAAACTTATGATAAACGTTTCCATTTTCATCTAAATGTAATGTTACAGGTGTTCCTGTGTGTCCTTCTGATAATAGTCTTGCTTTTTGTCTCTTTGCTAATTCTACATCAAATATATTTGTATCTTCATTAAGAAATATATCATCCACTGTTTTTGGATAATACATTTTCTCCTTTAGATATGTTGCCCTATCTGATGATTTTTTAGTCCTTTCGAGAATTTCGTCTGTTATCTTATCTGCCTTTTCTTCATCAGCCACCATCATTGGTACATTTACCAGAGAGGGGTTATTAATATATTCTCCCAATGATGATTGTATCTTTGCCTCTAGCCTGTATTTATGACCCATAAAAAGGCCATGTTTTTTAGAAGAATCCTTTTGATCGGTAAATTCTAGAAAATTAAAGGAAGCCCCATCAAACATTAATTGTTTAGCATCATTAAACTTTCTGGCATCCCCTCCTGTAAAGGTTACTATCGGACTGCATCCCCATCCATAGGGAGTAGTAAATCCGGGGATAGCCGCCATCAATGCTCTTAGGAATAGCCCTTTTGCTCCTTCATCAATTATGAGTTTTCTTGGCTTTGTTCCTGCAATTGCTTCCTCATTGTTTCCATCATCCAAATTACGAATAAGAATATATGAAAATGGATATCTCTCCCCTGTTTTGCTCTTTATACCAAGAGACACTTGCTGTTTCCAGTTGTCCTCTATCCTATCCCATTTATAGTACCAAGGAATATAATTAAGTCCTTTATCTAATTTATCTGTAATAAGTTTTATGTCAGGACTATTTAATCCTGCTATTACATTCTGTGAGTTTTCATCAAATGTGGCTCCCCACCCTATATATGAGGCTTCGTAAGTACTATTATGTGTTACTGTAAATCCTGTGGTTAGAAATAATGAATCGGAATTATCCACCATTATACAAGTTGCTTCTGAATCATCAACTCTTTCTATATTCTTTATAGTTGTCCAATTTATCTTAAACTGTTTTCCTTCTACGTTAACTTTTATGAGTTCAGCTTTTCTTGTTAATTTAAAAATTGGTAATTCTGTATATAATGTAAATCTCCAGCCTTTGCCACAATCTTTACCATACAATAATGTTCTGATCTCTTGTTTTCTTAAATTTATTCCAAGACTTCTACACAATGTGTGAAAATCCTTTGCTAACTGCTCACTTGTAGTTACATATGTTATATTCCCACCATTTTTTGTTACAGAACCATCGGTATCCATTAATCCTTGTAGCAATTCAAACCTTTGTTCTGTAGAGGAGTGAAGATAATCAAACGGAATGTGTTTATTTGCAATAAGATTATATTCATTAAGATAATTTAAAAGAGTGTTTTTCCCTCTTTTTCCTCCTCTTCTTCCAGATGATACTTTACTTACATGTTTATGTTTTACAACAGATAAACCTAAAGAACTTGCATAATTGTCTATATAATCAATAATTTCATCATCATAAGTAGTTATATGAGTTGCTTTAGATGTTCCATCCCCAAGCCACAATCCTAAAAAGTAGGGGTCTATCTTTAATCCCCTATGGGGATAGTTCACACTTTTATTATTAGGAATTGCAAAATATTTTTCATATATAAAGTGAGTTTCTTTATCTTTGTATCCGTTATGTCGTCTTTCTCTTTTATATACAGTAAGCAACCTTTCAGTTGTTATATCACTTAACACATTGGTTCTTTTGTCCTTAACCCTCCATATATGATCTTTACAGCAGTATATTTCTCTATTGTCTTCAAATGTAATTTTATATATTGGAACCTTTCCTTGTGGAAAAACTCCTGTTACAGTTGTTAATTTTCCATTATGATCATATATCTTATCTCCAACATTAACGTTTCCAATTTGTATTTCTTCATTTTCTTTATATAACACTTCATCATTTCTAAGTGCCTTTGCAATGCGGCGACTCCCTGCAATTACTAATCCTTTTCTCTCCTTATTAGCACTATCAATTGCGTTTGTAATTATCCACTCATTATCCCTTAATGGAGGATTTATATATTTCTGTGAGATGTATCCCTTCTCATCAATAACATCAACTTCTGTATGCCAGAAGTTAAGGTGCCACATTAAAAAAGGATTGATGAATTCTCCATTCATCAAACATCCTTCTGTACAAAGTTTTTTGTGAAATTCAAAGAATTCTTTTGCTTCAGAAGATTCCTTGTCTGGAATTCTCTTCTGATTTATAAACCAATCCTTGTAGTCTATACTAAGTAGATTGTCCATTTACTCTTTCCTTTACCCAAGTTCCCGCTTGTCCCCCCACTTCACCTTTTCCTCTTGCTTCAATCTTTGCTTCTTCTTTTTCTCTTAATGATTCAACACTCCTTAAGATGTCTACATAATCCTTAAGAGCTTGTGTTAAGTCTTTCCTCTGAGCTTCTTTATTTGCAACACAAATTGGCAAATTTCCCCCATTCTTCATTTCTTTCCAAGCAAATCTGTCAGCAAGAGTTGAAAAAGGATTTGCTTCTATATAATCTTTTAATTCTTGTAGCTTTTTCTCCAAGAATTCCAATTCATATTCTATAAATAGTTTTTTATTTGTTGCCATTAATCTTCCTCCTCTTCTCCGTATAGAAGCTGTTCCCTTAAATCGTCTAAATGCACCCCCTGATAAATAATGTTGTTTATATCCTTGTCTTCATGAGGAACATCAAATTGTAATTCTGCTGAATATTTTTCAAAAGCATATAACATTTCTTTGTCTGACATTCCCCATACAGCATATCCATCTAATGCTGTAGAAATGTGATGTCCCATTGTATAGGAAGGATGTTCCTTGTGAAGAGTCTTGAGGATATTGATCACTTTGTTATAATAAGTAGTTTTCATTATATGAGGTCTTTTAAATCCTGATCTGTTAATTTCTTTTCTATAATTGTCCCCTGTTCATCAGGAATAAATTCATCTCCTGTAAACCCATTGTTCTCTGGATTTATGTATTCACTTCTTACAAAAATACTCATCATATCCTGTATTTCATCAGGCACCCCCATTATATCAATGTAGTCTGCTCCTTTATTATACAGGCGCATAAGAATGTCTATGAAGCCCTCCAAGGGAATTTTTCTTAGTGTGATGGGTGGTTTATTCTCCATTGTCTTCTATTGTTTCTTCCTCTTCCGGGGAAATTAACGCATTCCATTTATTAATAGGGCATTCACAGGAGAGACATTTTGTTTTTGCAATCAATGTACATTGACACAGGGTGCAGTGTGCATCTGGTCTTATTGTCTTATGATACTTTGAGTGATGCCCACATTCATTACATATAGCAAGGCGTTCTTCACTCACTTTTTCTATCACCTCTTTCATTGCGGAAGGTGGAAACAAATGATTACGCCAGCCTATAATTATATCCATGATATTAATGCTCATATCTAAAGAATTGATTTTTTGCCGTTATGTTTAACTTTATACAACAAGTACAAACATTAGCCTGTGTTGTACCAAAAAATTTTGCAGCCTCTGTTTGGGACTTAAATCGCATGGTTTCGTTAGTAGTTCTATCAATTGATATAACAGGTACACTTCTTCTTTCCGATATTTGAAGCCTATGTTTCTCTTC